>ERZ1370068.8961-contig-7775_pt1 | contig 66650 bp, 110 predicted proteins | sample MGYA00561227_ERZ1370068 | MGnify/ENA primary metagenome ERZ1370068 (study PRJEB38410, sample SAMEA6850437) | metagenome | study: Metagenomic assessment of the ecological functions of the soil: analysis of the soil microbiota associated with the... | reverse complement strand
GCAACAAGAACAACGTGTTCTTCGGATTCAAACCGGGCGATCGCTACGACGACTTCGCGATGCCGTTTCTGATCAGCCAGCCGATTCCGGACAACGATCCGCAGGGCGACTTCTGGCCGGATGGCCGCCCCAGCCGCTTTCAACCGCGCCGCAGGCGCTGACCGAAACCGGCTGTTTCCGAAGGGTGAAGCAACCTGCACCAGCTGCCATCGCATGCACGGCTCGGAGAACAGCCACGCGCGTGAAGGTCGAGATCGAGCAGCCTGCCGCGCCGAAGCCCGGGTTATCGCGGGTGGGCGAAGGCGAGGGTCACACACGCCAGAGCGATCAGCTCTGTACGCAGTGTCACGCGCCGGCCGCGACGGCTGACCAGCCCAATCCTCGTGAGCCGGCGTATGTCCGCGACCTGCCGCAGGCACGGACCGCGCGTTCGTGCGGAACCGCCCACACGCATCACGCGGCCGAATCGCAGGGCAGCCGGTGCATCAACTGTCACATGAGCGATGTGAACTGGCGGCTGTTTACGCGGACGCCTCGATCACACCTTCCAGCCGCCGGTGCCGGAAATGACGGCGCGCTACGGTGTGCCGAACGCGTGCACGACCTGTCACGAGGATCGATCCCCCGAGTGGGCCGACCGGCAGATGGACTCTCTGGTACGGCGACACCGCGCGGCGTCGCGCGGTCGTGGCACTCGGCGACACGATGTCATCGCGCCGGAGCTGCCGACGTAACGGTGTTGCCGGAGGTGGCGAAGCTGACGGTCGATCGCTCTGCACGGAACGCTGATTCGCGCCAGCGCCGCGCCGAATTTGCCGGCCAGTTGATCGCGAAGTCAGGTGGGGCGCAGGAGATCAGCCCGGTGATCGTCAACGCGCTGATCGGCGCCGCGAATGATTCGGAAGCCTGGGTCAGAATCGCTGCAGTGCGTGACGCTGGGGACGCTTCCCGAGCAACCGCGCGTGATGTCGGCGATCGCGGCGCACCTCGCTGACCCATCACGACTGGCGAGGGTGGCTGCCGCGGAAGCGCTGCTGCAATCAAAGGCCTGGCGAGCATCGAAGGTCCGGCGGGCGCGGCACTGACGCAGGCCCAGACGGAGTGGGCTGACAGCCTGCGCACGTTCAATGACGACCCGCGCGACCAGACGACATTGGGGTGGCTGGAGGCGCCCGCGAAAGCCGGTCCGAGGCCGCCGAGCAAGCCTTCAACACCGCGATCAGGCTGGACCCGGCAGCGGTCCGTCCACACATGTGCTGTTGGGCGTCCTGTTCGCACGTGCGAATCGGTTTGACGCAAGCGCCGCAGCAGTTTAGGGCGGTGCGAGCGGTCGATCCGAGACTACCCGAACATCGACCGTCTGATCGAGGAAGCGCAGAAGCGGCGATAACAGTTACCGCGCTTTCCCGGAATCGAACACCCCAATTCAATCTGACCGCTAGTCCCATCAATATTTCATAAATTGTCGCCAAATCTATCGAAATGTAACGAGCCACGGGGCTACTAGTTTTGCCCAGTTCACCCGTTTCCCCCACTACGGAGGTTTTCGATGAAACCGAGAGCGGTGGCGCTTGGCCATCCTGATGGTCGCGACGCTGTGCGCGATCCCGGCAGCGGCGCAAATCACGCCTGGACGGCTCACTGGTCTGGTGACCGATGCGCAGAGCGCTGTCCTGCCTGGCGTGACGGTGATTGCGACGTCACCCGCGCTGATCGGCAATCAAACGACGCGTTACGCGCAGCTGATGGACGCTGCTTGTTCCCGGCACTGCCGACCGGCACCTACACGCTGACCTTACGAGCTGTCCGGATTTCAGAAGCTGGCGCGCGAAAACATCCAGGTCTCGACCGGTCAGACGACCTCCCGTCGACGCGCGGCGCTGCCGATTGCCTCCTGGCGGAGAGCGTGACCGTCTCGGCGCGTCCCCTGTGGTGGATGTCACCAGCAGCAAAGTCGGGACTCAGCCTGAGCGGGCGAAGCGCTGATCGCCGTTCCGAATTCCACCGACGTCTGGGGGCGCGCTGTCGGAAGCGCCCGGCGTCCGGCTGCAGGATTCGACGTCGGCGGCAGCCACAAGAGCCAGCAGTCGGGCTACGAAGTGCTTCGGCGTTCAGCAACCAGAGCGCGAAGTCGTCTCCGACGGTGTCGATCACACCGGAGGGCATCGGCGGCACCGGCTTCTACGAGGACTATTTCGCCAACGAGGAAGTGTCGGTCGAGCGCGCTCGGCAGCGACGTCGGAGATGAATTCTCCGCAGCGCCTCGATCGTGACGACGATCAAGAGCGGCGGTAACACGTTCAAGGGACTCGAGCACTTGATCGTACGAGCCGGACTCGTTCCGTCGGCACGCAATGGTCGCCGTGCGGACATCTCCGGCCGCGGCTGCCACGTGTCCGACCAACGGCGCCGGCGTCGCGCAGTGTGACAACCCGAACCTGCTGTTCTGGGAAGGCCATCGTGGATCTGGGCGGCCCGATCGCTGCGGACAAGGCTGCCTGGTTCTACGGCGCCTACAACCATTTCAAGATCGACAAGCAGGTGTGTCGGCGTCGACCAGGATCGTCGCGACTGACTCTCGGGTGTCTTCGACAACTACACGGCGCAAGGGCACGGCGAAGATTGGCGCAGAACAACACGTTCGATCGGCTACTTCCAGCGGGGCGCAAGCAGAAGCCGAAGCGCGGTCTGTCGACGCTGGTGCCGCCTGAATCGATCCTGGCGCAGGACAGCGTGTCGTGGATGGCCACAGGGCGAGTGGCGGTCGGTGCCTCAGCGACCGGGCGTTTTTGACGGTCAACGTCGGACGCTCGACGCTCGGTTGGCCGATGGTCACCGCAGTCGATTCGGCCATCCAGCCACCGAATCAGTTCCGCGGCGACGGCTCGATCAAGAGGGCGCCGGCTGGAACGCCTTCAACAGCAACCAGCTTTCGAAGCCGCAGGTGAAGGCGCAATCCACCTACTACTTGCCAGGAAAGGCTGGCGGCCACGACTTCAAGCCCGGATTCGAAATGCTGCAACAGACTGGTATCGCCTCGGCATCAACGGCCAGTCCGGTAGCTTACCGAATCTCCTTCCCCGGCACGTCCGCCGCGCCGGGCAACGCCGACCGCATTCAGCTTCGCCGACGTCGGCGCCTACAGCGATTTCGACAACGGCTGGAAGACCGCCGCGAACATCCACGATCAGCCACTACGCGTTCTACGGGCAGGATCGCTGGGCGCCGACCAATCGTCTTTCGATCACCGCCGGACTGCCGGATTGATTACCAGGACCTGTCGTACTTACTCGATGGTCATCGCCAAGCCGGTCGTTTCGACGGCCACTACGGCGGCGCAGGTTGGCGACGGCGGACGAATCTTTCCGTCGAGACGAACGTCACCGGCGCGTCACTCCTGACCAACACGGACCTCGCGCCGCGGATCGGCGTCAGCTACTCCCTCGACCGCAAAGGCCAGAGCGTCCCTCAAGGCGTTTTACGGACGCTATTACAACAACCTCGCCGACAGCTTCTCGGCCGCAGAACCGGGCGGCACTAACTACATCGAGATGCTTGGTTTCAACGACGCGAACAAAGAACGGGAAGTCCGACGGCGTCAGCGAACTGGAGCGCGTGCCGCACACGCATCGGCGGTTGCCGACGCGCCGGTCGACCCGGACATGAAGACGGGGCACACCGACGAGCGCGCGTCACCTACGAGGCGTCAGTTCTGGGGCGAGTCGTCTATTCGTTGGCACCGACGTCCGCAAGAACCAGAAGGACTTCGTTCCGGTGCTATGCGACGCCGATCGTCACGGCGTGGCTAGGACACCTGACGGTGCCGAAGACTGCGTCGGTCGGCGGCGTCGTCTACAACTTGCTGGACGTGCCGGACTCCGCTGGCCGACGATACCGGTGCCGAATACACGAACTATCCCGACAGCGACTTCAGGCTACGACACGATCGAATCTCGCGTTCAGAAGCGGTTCGGGATTTCGAAAATGTTCTTCCAGGCGAGCGTCGACTATCAGTGGCGCGATCGAACTCCCGCACCGCTGACTTGACCAGTCCAGCTTCGTCGACCAGCCCGCTCAGCACCGATCCGATCGGTGTGTTCCCCGCAGATCTCGGTGAACCCGAACGCGGGCCACCGGCAGCCAGACCACGATGTATCACGCCCAGCTGGCAGGGCGATACACACACTGCCGTACGGGATTGGAATCGGTGTCAACTACCGCTTCCAGAGCGGCTTCCCCTACGCTGGCGTGATTGCGCCGGACGGCGCTGGTTGCCGTTGAACGTGTGCAATTTCCAAAGCTGCTCGTTCTTCACGCAGAACCTGGACGCCAACCGCTCCGAGACCGTGAATTTGTTCAGCATCCGTTTCGACAAAGAGCGTCCCGATCCAGGGCCGCTACAAGGCGTCGATCATGTTGGACGTCTACAACCTGCTGAACTCCGACCCGGTGACGAACTTCAATCCCGAACGTGACGGCGCCGCGCACCGTGTGATTGCGGTGCTCGATCCGGCGCGTCTCTCCCAGTTGGGGTTCCGCTTCGAGAATTCTAAAGCGCAGAGGTCGCAGAGAAAGCAGAGATCGCAGAGAAATGCAGAGGTCGCAAAGAGCGAGCTGACAACAGTTCTGCGCTCTGCGCTCTTCTGCGTACTCTGCGGTTTCTTCTTTTGACAGTCTTCTCAGTTCCCTCCGTTACGTCAGCGCACTCCGACGCGCCCAAGGTTGGCGCGCGCATCCTCGGAAATCCGGCCGAATCCGGGCAACGCTTCCTGCCATTCCGCGACCGCGCGCGTCGCTCTCACGATCGCCACGGCGAATGTAGGCCACACCCAATGCGTTGTGGGCGCCTGCGAGTGTCGGGCTGATGGCGACCGCGCGCGCGACAGTGCGTCGATCGCCTCGGCGTCGCGCTTCTGCGTCAGATGACAACGCACCGAGGTTGGTCCACGTCGACGCCGCGCGCTCGGTGACGCGTTCAGGAGCGCGCCGAAATAACGCTTCAGCGTCGGCGCCTCGGGCCCATAAGCGCATGGGTTTGCGCGAGTGCATCCGAGCGTCTGTGGGTCGACGCCGGTGTCGGAAGATTTCTTGACGAGCGGTTCCAGAATCGCGGCGGAGCGAGCGAGACTCCCGCATCGCGGATGCATCGAAGATAGCGTGCGAAGCAACGCGCTATCGGCGTAGCGCTTGCGCGCCGCAACGTCCACCAAGGCAACCGCCTCCGGGAGACGCCCGGACGCCCGGAAGGATGAAGGCCAGTCGATCGTAGGCGATCGTCAAAATCCGGCCCGCTCGCGGATTACCGCGCGCAGCGTGTCCACCGCTTCGACACCGCGGCCGGCGCTCCATTCGGCGACGGCGCGGTCGAGGGCAACGTGCAGATGGACGAGGCGTTTGGGATCATCATCCGGCGGTGTAACGCTTTGCCGGACGGCTGCTACCGCCGACGACATAACCGAGCGAACGCAAGGCGCGCCTCGGCGTCCGCATCGAGCGGCGCAGTCGGAAGGGCAGCGCCGGCTTTTTTGCGCCGGCGGCATCGAGCAGCGCTTCGAGGCGGCCCAAGGCGCGATCGCGCTGCGACGCGTAAGAGGTTGCGGCTCTCACCCGGGTCGGCCGCGAGATCGTAGAGCTCCGGCAGTGGCAGATCGATCAGCTTGAGGTTGTTGACCGTCACACCCTTCAACGGCGCCCAATTCCGCGTCAGGTTCGCGTTCAATGCCTCAGAAGTAACTCGCTTGCTCACCGTTTGCCGCCGGCATGCCGATTAAGGGCGGCAGAAACGTGCGCCCATCCAGTTCGGAAGGCGCGGTCACCCCGACCAGGTCGAGCAGCGATGGCATGACATCAACCAGGCGCGCCGGCACACTGACCACGGACGGCTTGAACGGATCACCCCACACGATCAACGGCACACGTAGCGTCGATTCGTAGGCAAACAGGCCGTGGGTTTGTTCGCCGTGGTCGCCCAGAGCTTCACCGTGGTCCGACGTGATGACGATGACCGTGCGGTCGAGGGCGTGCCGGCCGCGAAGCGTCGCCAGGAACGATCAAGCGCCGCGTCCGCATAAGCGACCTCGCCGGCATACGGATCGAGGCGTACGCCCGCGGTACGGTTCGGGCGCGTCGTAGGGTTCATGCGGGTCGTAGAGGTGGATCCAGGCGAACCAAGGCGCACTTCGGGTGCTGGGTGCTGGGTGCTGAGTGCTGGGTGCTGGTGCCGAGGTGTCGGGTGCTGTGCCGGGTGCAGGGGTGGCGGGTGCGGGGGTGCGGTGCGGGGTGCCGGGTGCGGGGGTGCTGGGTGCGGGGGTGCCGGGTGCGGGGGTGCCGGGTGCGGGGTGCCGGGTGCGGGTGCCGGGTGCGGGGTGCCGGGTGCGGAGGTGCCGGGTGGCTGTTGGACGAGCTTCACGCGAGCGACGAGCGGCGAGCGACGAGCATCTGTCCAGGCCGCGAGCGACCAGCGACGAGCGACCAGTCAGTGCGACGAGCGACGAGCGACCGGTCAGTATCCAGTCACCGGCTGGGGCGAGCACCTGCTCGGCGGTTCGCTGCACGACTTCGAGCGTTGCGCTGTTGCCCATCATCCGGTCGTCGCAGACGTCGAAGCCGCGATTCAGGCCGAAGCGTGCGTCGAGGACGAACGCGCCGACGAACGCGCGCCGGTCCGGTATCCGGACGACTTTCAGCACCGTTGCCAGCGTCGGAATCGAGGCGGCGAGCGGCGCTGCGCCGTTGTCGTGCATGCCGGTTCCGGGCGGGTACGCGGCCGGTGAAAATCGTCGCGTGCGACGGCAGCGTCAGCGGACTGTGCGCGCGCGCGACGGCAAAGCGAACGCCTTCCGCGCCAGGCCGTCGAGGGTCGGCGTCAGGCCGAGCGAGCTGCCGCATGCTGCCGACGCGGTCCGCCCGCAGCGTATCGATCGTGACCAGCAGCAGAGTTGTATCCACGGCCGGCGCCGCTGGTCGATTTTTCTGGAACCGGGATACGGTTGCAGCCGGCGATCAGTGGCGACAGAGTCGATGCACGCAAGCCGCCCGGGCGAGGCGGTCATTTCGAGACGGCTCTCGATCGCCTTCAATCGCTGCTCGACGCGAGCGACGTCCCGTTGGTATTGAGGCCGTGGCGCCTCCGCGACGAACCGCCGCAGATAAGGGAACCGCTTCTGTTCGCGGGGCGATGGTCGGCGATCAGCGTGGCGACGTTGAACGGCAGATCGTAGTCGCGCGGCAACAGTTTTCTCGGCATTTCGCCACGCCTCGATGGCTGCGGCGGCATCGCGTTCGACGAGTGACGCACCGAGGCCGTTCCATGCATCGCCGTGCGATCGGATCCCGTTCGACGGCGCGCCGCAACGCGCGGGCAGCTTCCTGCCTCCGGCCGGACTGGAGTCCCACCAGCCCGAGGTATGCACCACACGCGGTTGCCGGAGCGTGCCCGGCAGCCGCGACTGGTTCGAACAATGCGCGGGCCTCACTGGTGCGTCCGAGTGCGGCATACACCGTCGCGAGATTCTGTGTCAGCTCCGCGTCGTCCGCGCCGAGGTTGCGAGCTGCTTCGAGCACGGTTGCGGCTTCGCGCATCCGGCCAACCTCGCGGAGCACGGCGCCGAGCCGAATCGAGCCACTCGGCGGACGCATGCTGCGATGACGGCGCCTCCTGGAGCAGTCGCATCCGCGCGTCGTTGCCCCGTCCGCTGTTCTGCAAAATTGTCGCTGCGCTGGTTCGCGCCGACAGGCATCATCGGGACGCTCGCGAAGAGTCGCGACGAACTCGCTTTGAGCGCCACGTCGGCGCGGCGCTCGTCGAACGCCGTCAACGCGGAGTTGAAACGCTCGTTGAAGAGCGCGACCAACCGCTTCCGGGTCGTCTGCCGCAGACGGATGTGCATTCAGCGGAGCCGCTCGTCCGACATATCCCAGTGATCGCAACCGGCTTGCGGCGTCTGCATCGACCGGAGCGGCTGCTCCTGGCAGCTCAGGGGCACTCGACAGTGTGCGCCCAGCACCGCGTTCGCATTGCCGCGCGCGCGCGCGATCCCTGCGCTTGACCCGGATTGTGCGTTGTTCACCGGGATCAGGACGTCGAGCTCGTAGAGCTCGTCCTGCGGCAGGTCGACGTAAGCTTGACCGCTCCCTGAATGACGCCTCGTAGCGGCGCCCAGCCGCGGGGTGAGGTAGGCGTCCGAGCGATTCGAAGTAGATCCGGCCGATCAGCGGCCAGGTCGCCGAGCAGGGACTGGCCATCAAGGTTACGACGCGATGGGGCGCCGCCGGCAGCAGCAACGATGTCGAGAATCGTCGGCATGATGTCCGGCATGCCATGCGACCGGAACGTCGACACGGCCGGTGCCGGCGCCGGCAATGATCAGTGGAACGGCGAGCGTCGGGTTATAGGCGAACAATCCGTGAGTGAGTCTCGCCATGCTTCACCCAACGACTCGCCATGATCCGCCGTCACGACGATCAGCGTCCGGTCGAGCGCGTGGGCCGCGCGCAGCCGATCCAGCAGAACGGCGATCGCGCGATCGGTGCAAACAACCTCTGCGTCGATATGCGCCGATCGTCCGTCACCGCGACAGCTTCGACAGCGGCGGCATACGGCGCGTGAGGATCAAAAACAAATGGATCCAGGCCAGCCAAGGCGCAGTTGGAGGCTGCGACTGTTGCGACACGATCCAGTCGCCGGCGAGTAGCTCACCACTTCCGCCGCGCTGCGCTCGGCGACATGGAACGACGCGGACCGGGCAAGCGGAACGTGGTCTGCCGCAGACGCCGAATCCGCGCGCGCGAGCCCGAAAGCGAGCGCCGTCGAGTGACGAATGTGCGCCGACGAAAGCTCCCGTGCGAGTACCCCGTCGGCCTTAAGCAGTGTGGCCAAGGTGTCGATCGATGAATCGAGCCGCGTCAGCGCGTTCGTGTGCACGCCGGTGCGGCGTGTGGCGTCAGCCCTGAAACCAGGATCGACGTTGTGCGCTGCGAGCGTCATCGGCACGTGCGTGCAGGCACGTTCGTACCCGAATACCGTTTGCCGCCAACTGATCGAGCGTCGGCGTCAAACCGCCGCGTCCGGCCGAAAGCGCCCACGCGATCGCGGCGCAGTGTGTCGATGGTGATCAGCAGGACGTTGCCGCGAGGCAGACGACTCGGCCGCACGGCCTCAGTCGAGGTCGGGCGCGAGCAACCGGCCGTAGCGCGATCAGAAGCCTCGACCTATGCAACAGCAACTCAGACGAACCATGCGGCAAAGAATCGACGGCGCACCTACGGCGGATCGCAGGCTGTTAATAGGGACGGGTTCAAATCAGCGATCACTTTGCGTAACCGGACGCGATATCCCAGCCGTCGGTACCAGAATTTGGATCAGACACCTGAACTGACCGGCTTTTGCGCAATCAGAAACCTGGCATTGACTTCGAGGATTTCGATATGATGTCCGGCGGTGGATTATTCAAGCTCTTGTCGTCCACACCTGTGGCATTTCATGCACCGTTCTCGATCTGGTAAGTGTCCCAATCGACACAGCTCTTCAGAGGAGGAGCCGCGGACATGAACTGCAAGATCGGTAAGTTCGCCACGCTATGCGCTGCGTTCGCTCTCGTGTTCGTCTTCGCGTCCACGGCGTTCTGCCCAGGGTTTCACCGGGCGCATCGACGGCGTGACCCTCCGAAGATACGACCGGCGGCCGACTCCTGCAGGCGCCGAAGCGTGGATCTCACCGGACCGGTGAATCAAAACCAGGTCTCGGACGCCAACGGTGAAGCGCATTTCTTGAATCTTCCCGTTGGCATTTACACCGTGAAGGCGGTACGCTTCCGGCTTCAACGAGATTCACCAACGCCAACGTTCAGGTAGCCACCGGCGCCGCCACCCCGATCGCGGTCGAGGTGGGTGTGGCCGGCGACATCGGAAACTGTCAACGTCACGGCCGCCACGCCGATCATCGACATCAAGACGGAGACGACGACCACCAACGTCACGCTCGAAGAGCTGCAGAACATTCCGAGCGCGCGCGACCCGTGGGTCGTGATGCAGACCGTGCCGACCGATCGTACGTCGACCGCGTCAACGTCGGCGGATCAGAATCGGGCCAGCAGTCCAGTTACAACGCGCAAGGGCGCGCCGGACGCTCGAGAACACCTGGAACATCGACGGCGTGCCGATCACCGACATGGGCGCCACCGGCTCGATCGCCGACCTACTACGACTTCGACATGTTCCAGGAGATGGCAATTTCACGACCGGCGGCGCCGGACGCGCAGAACGCGCACCGCCGGGCGTGGCGCTGAACATCGTGCTGAAAAAGGGCTCGAACACGCCGCACGGCAACGCGAGCACGCTATTTCGAGAACGCAGGGTCTGCAGGCGACGAACATGCCCGCCGACGACTTCGGCGCGCAGACGCTCGGCGGCGCACGGCAGGCTAAAGGGCAATCGCACCGACAAATATCGACGATTACGGCTTCGAGCGTCGGCGGTCCGATCCTGAAGGATCGACTGTGGGCGTGGGGCTCGCTCGGCAAGACCGACGTCCGCAAACCTCGACGCTGACCAGCCGGACTCCGACGAGACGATCCTGAAGACACTACGCGTTCAAGGCCGACGGCCAGGTCAAGCGACGCCATCCGCGGCAACTTCACCTTCTTACGACGGACGACAAGAAGAAGTTCGGCCGCGGCGTCGGCACCGACGCACCTGCCGGAAACCGCGCTGGAACCAGACCGGTCCCGACCAGAAGTGCTACAAGGGCGAAGGCAACTTCGTCATCGGGTCAGCAGCTGTTCGCGGTCGGCGCGCTACGCGCCCATGTCAGCGGCGGCTTCACGCTCGCGCCCGAGCGGCGGCCTCGACAAGGACTGCTACAACGACGACGGCGGCGTGTTGGCACAACACCTACTACTACTATCACGACGACGCGGCCCGCAGTACTACGTCGGCGGCGATGCCAGCTACTTCGCCGGCAAGCACGAAGTGAAGTTCGGCGTACGCGTGGCGCAAGACTCCGGTCGAACTCGATCTCGGAACGTGGCCGGCAGCCGGACCTCTCGCATTGCTACCGTCGGCGTATCCGGACATGCGTCGCCCACGCGCAGCCGCGACAACAACAGGCAACACCGAAGGCCGAGTACAGCAACGCGTGGGTCACCGACACGATCTCGATGGACCGTCTGACGGTGACGGCGGGCATTCGGTGCGACCATGCGACGTCGTCGTATCTCGAAACGTTCAGTCACTGCGCGTGCCCGGCATTCCACTGTTGCCAGACATTACGGCGCCAGGCGTGCCGGACGCCTATAAGTTCAACACGCTCGGCCCGCGCATTGGCGTCACTTACGCGCTCGATTCGGGCCGCAAGACCGTGGCTCGAGCCAGTTATGCGTTATTCGCCTCGCAGTTGCCGGGCAACGCGGCGGCATTCCGTCGCCGATTCAGCCGTACCTACGTCTATTACAACGCGGTCGATAAACAAACGAACGGGCAGCCGTGTCACCGGTTGGCGCCAATGGCTGCGACGGCGTCGCGAGTCTCTCCGAGATCCAGTTCTCGCAAGGCGTGCAAGGGTCGAACAACGTCGACCTGACCAATCCGAGCAAGGTCTCGTCGTCGAACATCGTCAACAGGGATCTCCGGTTCGCAAAGACGAACGAGTTGATGTTCGGCGTCGACCGCAGGTGATGCCAAACTTTGGCCTCAGCGCGACGTTTACGTATCGGTACATGAACAACTTCATCTGGAATCCCGGGATCGGCGTGAAGGCATCCCAATACGTCCAGACGGGTACGTTCACCGGAACGTTTGCGAACGTCGGAACCGTGTCCATTCCGTACTTTGGCCTGAAGAACCAAACAGGCCCAGGGCGCGAAGCCACAATCGGCCGACTACCATCAGCGCTATCTCGGTTTCGAGCTTAGTGCGACCAAGCGTCTCTCGAACAAGTGGATGGCACGGCTTGGTTTCGCCGCCGACGACGAGTTGGAACGAATACTTCGACAGCGCTGAAGGCCGGCTCGATCCCACGCCGAATCCGGCGTTCCGGCTCGGGTCGTTCACTGAACTACACTGCGACGGGCCCGAACATTGATGGCGGACCGGTCGTCCAGCAGACAGAGTGGCAGCGGCAAGAGCGGTATCTGCATGCTGCCGCCGAAATACCAGTTGACCGCGAACGGCCTCTACCAGGCAGGTTGGGAATCGATCTTGGTGCGAATTTCATATTGCGGCAAGGCTACGGCCAGCCGTTCTACCGCGATCATGCGTCAACACCGGCGATGCGTTGGTCGCGACCAAGACGATCCTGATGACTCAGGGGACGGACGAGTTCCGCCTCGATTCAGTGCAGCACCTTCGATATGCGCGCCGAGAAGATGTTCAGGGTTCGGTAAGAGCAGTCTCCGCGCTCGATTTCGACGTGTTCAACCTGTTCAACAAAGCCACCGTGCTCGGCAAGCAGTACAACGCGCGCGTGACGACGTACAACCAGGTGCTCGAGATCCGCTGAACTCGCCGGATCGCCCGCTTGGGCGTGCAGATTCTTCTTTTAGACGCAACGGAGAGTAATGGAGGAACGGGTTCAACACGGAGCAACGGAGTAACAGAGCAGAAAAAGTACTGTTGCTCCGTGTTGAACCCGTGACTCTGTCGCCTCCGTGACTCGCCGAAAAGTTCGCGAAGGTCGCAAAACAAGACAGTTCTCTCCGTCTTCGTTGTCGCTGGCGTCGGTTCGATTGGCCGTCGCCGCCAGCCTCTGGGATCTCCCGCTCGTTCGCACCCCCAAACTCGATTCGGCTGAATACCTGTCGTGGGCGCAGCGCCTTTCCTCCGGCGACTGGGCGTGGCCGGTCGTGGCGCAGCACGGTCCGGGTTATCCGCTGTTTCTGGCGGCGTTGCTGTTGCTCGGTGGCGGCGGTGAAGTTCGCGATCGCGGTGCAAGCGCTGGTCGGCGCAGCGACCGCGACGATGAGTTGCAGTCGTTTGCCGACGTCTCCTCGACGACGAGAACTCTGGGTTATTCGCGGGTCTGATCTCACGCGCTGTATGGGCCCGCTGTCTCGCATCGATACGGCCATTCTGTCGGAAGGTCTGCTGCTCTGTTTGCTGGTAGCGGCGCTGCTGGCGCTCTCATCCGAGCGCCAGGCGCTTGTCCAGGTCGTCGCCGCCGGTGCGGCGTTCGGCGCGGCGGCAATCGTTCGTCCGACCGCGCTGGTGATCGCCGGCGCTTGTTGCATCCCGCTGCTTCTGGCGGCATCGAGCGCGGGAGGTCCTGATGATCGCAGTGACCACGTTGGTCGTGATGTCGCCGGTGCTGGCGAAGAACTGGTCGGTGTCGCGCAGCCTGAGCATTCAGGGATACGGTGGACTGAACGCCTACATTGGCGACTCGCCGCGGCACGACGGCCGTGCGACGTTCCGCCTCGGTGCCGGCCTGGGACGCGCTCAACGCCGAGGCGCCGCGCGCGGGCATCAGCGATCCCGCCGCCCAGGACCGCTATTACCTGGCGAAAACCTGGGACGAAATCAGGCACGAACCGGCACGATTCGTCGCGCTGCTCGCCTCAAGACGCTTTGGCTGGTCCAGTCCGAGGAAGCGCGCGACGCTCAGCAGCTATTACTTTTTCACTGAGCAATCGTCATGGCTGCGGATTCTTCCTCGTTGGACGATTCTGTTTCCGCTGGCCGCCGTTGGCGTTTTCCTGCTGGCCGGCGATCGGCGTCTCGAACGATACGATCTGCTGTTGTGGTACGCAGCTGGCGCTTCCGTGTCGGTCCGTTCTGCTGGTCGTCGGCTTCCGTTATCGTATGCCGCTGGTGCCGGTTCTAGCCATTGCTGGCGGTGTTGCGGCCAGCCGGTTTCACGTCCTGGCGCGCCGACTGGCGCGCTCTACGTTGTTCTGATTGCTGCCATTGGCGTATGCCACATCGTCAGTGATCCACGCAATTTGAACGCGGCGGAGGAGTGGGCGCTGACCGGCAGCTCGCTGATTACGGAGCGCAATTTACCGCAGGCCGAAGCGGCGTATCGTCACGCGATCGCGCTCGATGCGGGGTCCGGCCTGGCGTGGGACGGGCTGGGGCTCACGCTTTACAACGCCGGCCGCTTGACCCAGGCGCGCGAGGCATTCACGCGCGCGCTGGCGATCGACGGTGAAAATGCCCGGGCGATTTACCATCTCGCGCTGCCTCGACGAACGCGAAGGGCGAATCAAGGCGCATGCGGCCGATGGCTACGAACGCGCTCGGGCGCTGAGTCCGTTCGACGCGGAGATTACCGCGAATCTCGCCGCCGCCTGGCGCCGACTTGCAACCGAGATGGGGATGTCGGGCCGATCGCGCGACGCGCTCGATCTGATGCGCCGCGTCGTCGAGCTCTACGCCAGACAACGGCGACGCCTGGATCGATGTGGCGATGCTATCGATGGATCTCGGCGACAAGAATGCTGCAACAGATGCCCTGGACCACGCGCGCAAGGCCGGCGCCGACGCGGGTCGGATAGCGTTCGCGGCGAATGCGCTAGGAAGATGATTGAGGACTGACGATGGCGGGGCCCGCATCGCGAGCGGTGGCGGCGTAATCACTGGCAAAAGAGATCAACACGGAGCCACCGAGACACCGAGACAAACCAGTCTCAGTCCTTCCGGCGCTTACGCGCCGCTCGCCGAACTGGATGGTCCTGCCGTCAATACCCGCTCGCGGTAGAAGGCGCGATCCACGCCGCGACAAAAACTCCGTGTCTCGGTTTCTCCGTTGGCTCGGCGCGGAGTCAGTTTCCAGCGCGCCCTTTTACCGATAAGAAAAGTGCGGCGTGGATGCGTAGACGCTACTTCGCCACCCATTTCAGCCGGACCAGCCCTCGCGCGCAGCATCGGATGTACACACCGCCGAGCTCAATGTAGCGCTCGTAATTCTGCGCGGCATCGGCGCGGTCCGATTCGTTCGATACCCAGCGGCGAAACTGCTGCACGTAGCGTCGGGTCCGGAAATACCGTAGCTCGAGCGCTTCCCGAGGTTGAAGTAGCCGGTGGCGTCGGTTGGCGCGACGGCGACCGCCGATTGAAATGACTTAACCGCATCGTCCAGCGAGCCGCGCGCTGTCTGGATGACGCCGAGTGCGTTAGAGAGTTCCGGGTCACGCGGCCACCGTAAGCCAGCGCGGCGCGAGCGATACGAATCGCTGCGTCGTGCTCTTTCTGCTGTAAGTAGGTGTCGACGAGATCGAAGTGCCACCGGCTCTGAAATCCAGGGCCGCGCTGCGGACGTGTTCCCAAGGCGACTGCCGCCTCGCGTGAAAGCGGCGAAGCGCGTAATCCGGACATTCCGAGCGTGTAATGCACCCAGGCGTCGGCACCGCTCCGGGTCGCAGCCACCGCCAGGCGCTCGCGCGCAGTTTCGACATCGCCGCGTTGGTAAGCCTCCAGCCGGCGGTGGCGTCTGCGTCTTTGGGGGCGCGGCCGGCCGCAAGCGTCGTGGCGTGCGCATCGGCGTCAGGACGGACGCGAAGACCGGTGGACGATTCGACACGTGGCACCAGCGTGCCTTCGACCGACACCGCCTCGGCAGGCGGAGCGGCAACGGGTGACGGCTCTTCGACGATGGCTGCCGGTTCGGGCGTCGCGGCTGGCGCTTCGCTACGTGCCGCCGTCGTCGTTTCCTTTGCGGCAGGGCGAGGAACCGGCGACGTAGCCACGTCGAGCGCGGACCGATACACCGGGACGAGTGACCTTCACACGAATCGGATGAAACTTTCCATCGGGTTGCGCGGATGGACGGATGCCCAGTAAGTAGTAGTTGCCGGCGTCGTCGGCAATGAGGGCAATCGCCTGGTCGAACTGATTCGTGTTCCGAACAACGAATCCACCCGCTATCGACCGCCAGGCTGTTGATCGAGTCCGCGCCGAAATCCATCTGCTCGAGAAGCCGGGTGCCCGAGTCGGCAGGCGCGTTGTCGAACACCGAAGGCAGCCCGCGTTCGAGGCCCCTTGCGTCGAGCGTGTAAATGCGCGCGTTGGCTCGCGCCGCCAGCGTTACGGTTTCAGCCACCAGCGGCCACTCGTCTTCGGCGAGGAATCCTTCCGACATCAACACGATCGTCTTCCTGCCGGGAATCTTAGCCAGCCCGGTCGTGAGCGTCGTAAGCATCCGCAACGTCCTCGCGCTTTCGGCGCGTGCCGTGTCAGCGAGTATCGACGCCTTTGAGCGGACCTGCGGCTCGGGATCGATGCGTTTGCACAACTCCGGATCATCATTGCAGGCGCGCCGTATCGCTTCTTCCAGCACGACGCGGTCGTTGTTGAACGCAATACGCACCGCCTCGATCTCCGTCAGCCGCGGCCATTGCCGCTCGTCGAACAACCGGCTGTTCTTGTTGGTGTTCGGCTTGGCGTCCTTGACTGCCTTCAGCAGATCCTCGCGCTCGGTCGTCAGCCGGTTGTAGTGCCATCTGTCCACGCGTGATAACGCCCCGACGTCGCCATTGCGGAATTGCTTCGTGAACAGCAATTGCGCCGCGGCTTGCGATCCGCTTGAATCCTGACGGCGTGAGATGTTCGTCATCGAACACGACGACGAAAAGACGGCGTTGCGGCGGCGCCGGGATGCCGGCTGCGCCGGCCGAAATCGTCGTCGCGCCGCGGCCCGCTGCCGCGGCCGTCGCCCAGGTCGACTGAGTAGCCAGATGCAGGTAGAACTGTTGAATCGGCTGCGCGGCGCTGCTTTCCTCGACGACAAAGTCGGCAGCCGAGTAGATCGGATACGAACGCGCCGTCCTTGCCGTGCACGACGACGTCTACTTCGACCAGATCTGTTCCGCCGCGAAACACCGGTGGCGGTTGCGGCGAGATTCTGGGGACCCTGCGCGATCCAGTGCCGCGGCAGCCCACAAAGCCGCGGATGCGACGATGCCCGCGGAGCGGATGCGCATACGTTCTATTGCACGGTCAATTCTGAGGTGGTCAGCTGATACTTCTTGCCCTTGCGCTCGATCCACGCGAGGCGCTTGCCGTCGCTCGACCATGCCGGCAGCAGCGCGGCTTGGTGCCGCTGAGTTCCTGCTTCGAACCGACTGCATCGGAGAACGATGATTGGACCGCCTTCCCGGCGAGCGAAGGCCAGCAGCTGTAACGGTGCGGGCGCCCAGCTGAAATTTGTCCCCGGGCTCACCGGGGCATTTACCACTCACCGATCGTTTCATTCCTGACCTTCAGCGCGAAGACGTGAAGTGTTTGCGCGGTATCCGCGGCGTGCGCGACGTCGCGCAAGGTCGAACCAGCTGCTGGATCGGCCGTGCCGCCGCGCGCCAGGTCGCCTCCGGTGGGCGCCGACGCTGCGCGCTTGGTTTCCGTGCGTTCGTCGACGCTGATCTTGAATGAAGCCGCAGCAGGCGAAGCCTGCCCGGATTTCCACTGCCAGTATTTCGTCGCCCAGGCAGGCTCCTGATCGACATCCTTGACGCTTTTCGATGGAGTCGACACGAGGTAATCGATGCGCGGCCTTCGGACTGCCGGTCCGATCGCGTTCGACGGTCTGGATGTAGAACTCCGAACCATCATCCGACCAGGCGAGCCGCGCGAGCTCGCCTTTCAGCTTGCCGGCGTCGATTTCCGCGACCGGTTCGGGAGCGGCCATCGAAATTTGAACGGCAGCAAGCGCCGTCAACAGCAGCGTCAGTGGTTGTCCTCCCAGACGGGTGAGCGCGGTTTTTGCTTCAGCGAGTCCCGGTTCGAGGCGCAAAGCCCCGCGATATTCAGTGATTGCGGTTTTGTATCGGCGCGCGCTTCTGCGATTTGCGCCAGACCGAAATGCATGCGCGCCGGTCGATAGCCCATCGCCAGCAGTCGCTCGATATGCGGTTTGGCGATTTCGCATCTGTCGCGCGCGCATCGCGAGGCTGACCAGGCTGGCGCGCGCCTGCGTGTCGGAACCATTCAAGCGGATCGCCGCGTCGTATTGCGCCAGCGCCTCGGCGCCGCGACCCATTGCTTCCGAAGATCGATCCCCGAACCAGGGCGAGTTCACTGCTGTTTGGCTCGATCCGTGCCGCGGCGTCCACCTTCTGTTGCGCGCGCGCGAGATCGTTCATCGCCAGGTAGACGCGTGCCTGCGACACGGCTGGGGCACTGCTGCGCGGGTTGAGCAGTGCGGCGGCGTCGTACTCGCCAGAGCGCGGTTTCGAATTGGTGTTTCGCGACGTAAGCGTCGCCGAGAAACAGGTGCAGCTCGCACGAGCGGTCGTTAATCGCCATCAGTTTTTTTCAACTCGGCGATGGCCACGTCGGGCGCATTTCGGGCGAGTGTCGACCGCCCGGCTGATGCCGATCTTGACCATCTGGACCTTGGGCAGCATGTCTTTCGGATCTGCCCCGCGAACACCCGGTGTTGGCGCGGCAATGCCGACGTAGCCGAGGCTGCGCAGCCGCGCCAGCGTTTCGGCATCCGGTGTTGGCGCTTCGGCCGAGGCAGCGGCCCCGAATCCCGACTGCAGAGCGATTCAGCTCCGTGGACAGCCCATTGGCAAGCGCGCCGCGCGCGTCGATCGCGTTGCGCTTCTCGACGGCATCGGCGCGCAGGTCGAATAACTCGGGTTTTGGCGCATCGATGTACTTCCAATCGCCGACTCGCACCGATTTCAGTTCGCTCCAGCCGAAATGCCATTTCGGATAGAACGTCTCGGCGTATGACGGCGATGGATCCCGAGGTGCAGCACATCGCGGATGAACGGGACGACGCTCTCGCCGTCGATCCGCGACATCGCAATACCGGCGAGCGCCGCGAGCGTTGGCGTGACGTCGATGCCGCGCACCTGGGTCTTCACCACCGTGCCGGCCGATTCCTCGAGCGCGGCAGACGCATGATCCACGGAATCCGGAGTACCGAATCGTAGAGGAACAGTCCATGTTCTTCCTCCCCGTGGTCGCCGAGCCCTTCGCCGTGATCGGCGATCACCGCCACCACAGTGCGATCGAGTTGACCGGTCTGCTCGAGCGCGGTGATCAACATGCGCGATGCAGTTGTCGACGTAAGCGATTTCGCCGTCGTAGGGCGACGCGGCAAACAGGCGCGGAACGGCGCCGGGGCTTCGTAGGGCGTATGCGCATCGTAGAGGTGGACCCAGCCAAAAACGGAGTACTGCCCGAAGAAGGACTGCGCAGCCATTTGACTGCCGCATCGACTACGTCGCCGCCGCGGCGTTGCGCCTGCAATTTCGATCCGGCGGTGAATTGCTGAAACTGCGCGTCGAACACGTCGAAGCCCTGTGCGAACCCGTATTCAGAACCGAGAATGAACGCCCCGATGAAGCCGCCGGTACGATAGCCCCTGGCCTTGAACAACGACGCGGCGGTTGGCGTCCCCTGCGGGATCGGCGTCGTCGCGTTGTCGCGGACGCCGAGGCGGCCGGGGTATTGGCCGGTCAGAATCGCCGCGTGCGCCGGCCCGGTTAACGGTGCCTGTGACGTCGCGTCGGCGAACCTCACGCCCTCGCGGGCCAGGCGATCGATGGCCGGCGTCGCGCCCTTCGTGTAACCGTAGGCGCCGATCCGATCGGCGCGAATGGTATCGATCGTAATCAGCAGCACATTCGGCGTGGGCGCTTGCGCTCTGCCGCCCACACTCCACGCGGCGATGCCGAGCAGCACGGCTCCGACGACGAATCGAACGGCTCGGCTCAACGCCGCTCCAGCCGCGTCAGACGTTCGGCCAGCTCGGGCGAATCGGGTAGAACGGCAAGTCCGGCGCGAACCGCTTGAAGCGCCAGCGCGGGCTGCGACAGGCGATTGAACAGATCGACCAGCGCAAGATGGGCTGGCACGAACGTCGGATCCAGATACGCGGACCGCCGCCATGCACTGATCGCCTGACGATCGTCGCCCGCACCGTGATATGCCCAGCCCAGAAGAAATGCGGGCGGCGGCATCGCGCGGCTCAACGCGTAACACCGTCTTCGAACGCTTCGATAGCGCGCGGAAAATCCGCCGCTGCGAGCCGGTCCATGGCGCGATGGGCGTCGCCGACAGCCGCTGACGACTGACGCGTGAGCCAGTGCGACGAACTCACATGAGAAACGATGGTCGATGCCATTCCGCGGGCATCAAAGGCGGGATCGAGATCGGCCGCCGCGACCACGGACCGTTGGCCCGCGCGGACGACGACTTCACGAACCGCTTCGGCGACGGTGTCGGCGCCGACCGTCACTTTCGCACGAGCCAGATACGCACCGGGGCGACCGACTGCAGCGGCAGTTCAACCCGCGCTTCGCGTACCGCGCCGCGGTCAGTAGCGGTGACCTCGCGCAGGTCGGCGAATCCGACACGATCGCCGTAGACTCGCCGATCGCGACCAGATCGATCACGACCTCGAGCAGCCGCGAGCTGTTCCGTCGTGCGCGCGTACAGGGGAGCGCGGCGGTCAAACCGTCGCCGGTGTATGCCGCTGCATCGAACCGGCAGTTCGCCGCGGGCGCTGGTGACCAGCAGATCGCCACTGACGATTCCCGGACCATCAAGCGCCCGCACCGTGAATCGCCGATCGGCGGTTCCGACTAGTCCGCCCGGCTCGCGAACCGCCGCGCGGCATCAGGTATTCGCCCGCCGGGAGCTCGAACTGCACGCGGAACGCCCGGTGCCGGTAGTGGCGCCGGCGCGCGCATGCGTCGGCAGCGCGATGACATCTTTACCGCTCTCCACTACGCGCCCATCGGCAATCGATCGCACAGCGAAAACCACGTCGGCGGCATGCGCCTCTTGCGACGATGCAACCGGCAGCTCGGTTTCGAGGCTAATACAACAGCTCTGGGTTCCCGGCGTGCTGCCGCGAAGCGTGTAGGTCGTGTACTGAACCGGCAGGCCCTGCTGCGACGAATGGCGCCGCCATCGCGCGCTGCAGCGTTCGCCTGGCGATCCATATGGTGCGGCAGCGTCCGCTCAGCGCGAAGCCGGTTCGCGAGCTGACCCGGGCGCCCGCTCGCTTGACGCGGACCGACACCCGACGGTATTCGCCAGGCTGTCCGTGCACCTTCGGCATGAAGCCGATCAGGTAATAGTCCTGCGACTGGTCGGCAATCGACGCAAACGCCTGATCGGCGCGGGCCGCCACGTCGAGCACCAGCGAACCACCGGTTTCGGCAGCGAGCGTTCCGAGCGGCGACAGCTTATCGTGGATGTTGTTCGCCTGATCGGCGCCGACTGGTTCGTCGGCGGTGATGTCGACCTCACGTCGATTGATGTCGAAGGCGTGAACGACGCTGCACGACTCAGCAGCCGCAGCGGCAACACCTCGATCTCGCGCGCCAACCGGTCGCCTTGAAAGCCCTCGGAAATGAACAGAATCGTTTTGCGGCCTTCGATCGCGCGAAGCGGCCGCAAGCATATCCGAGACGCGCGCCAGCACGGCGCGGCTCTCGCCGTCGGCGGTGTTGGCGATCTTGCGCGCGTCTTCCTTGACCAGTTCGGTCAGCGGCAGCGTGCCGGTGGAGAGCGCTGACGCGCCACGGGTCTGCGCATCGCTGCCGGCCTGACTTCGGTAACGCGCTGCGACGCGCTGCAGGATCAGTTCGTTGCCGCGGATGATCTCGAAGGCTTCATACCGCGTCATCGATCCGAGCGCACCGAAGCCACGCGGCTCCGCGGTGCCGTGAATGCCGGCGAGTGCCGCAGCCACCCGACGGGTGTCCGGCGTGAAAGCGATTTGCGGACCAGGACCGGGAAGGGCATAGAGCGCCACACGATCGCCAGGCCTGAGCCGCGTCGTCACAAATTTCTGTGCGGCCAATCGCGCCCGCTGCTCGTTGCCAGGTGCGATGTGCAGCTGATCGAAGAGGATCAAATACAGTTGGCCGCGCGCGGCGCCCTGGTTGGTAGAAACCTCGCCGGCCACCGTGTGGCTTGCGGTTTCCGCAAACGATCCCTCCGGCTCCTGATCGTGCTGAAAACACAATCGGCAGCGAACCGCCGTCGACGACTTCAAATTCGTCCTGACGAAGATCGGTGATCGGCCGGCCGTCGGCGTCGGTTACCCGGACGTCGAGACGGACAAGCTCGACGCCGGCTCTGAATGTCGGCAGGGACTGCGAGGGCGCAGACTGGCTGAGCGCCGCCGCCGCAGCCAAGGCATAAAGAAACATGAATCAAGCAATTTTATCGAAGACGGTTGCCTGGGTACCGCTGCTACTTTTGAGCCAGGATGCGACGGATTTCGAAATGTCCTTCTCGTAGAACGCGCGTGGGGCGGTTTGTGACAAAGCGTTCCAGAAACGGACGGGCTTCATCCAAATGTCCGTTACCAGCGAGCGTGGTTCCGAGGTTGTAGAGCGGCGTCGAAGTTCGTCGAATCGAGCTCAACCGCGCGCTTCCAGGCGGTCACCGCCGCGTCGGGCTGTCCGGCCTTGAGGAAACGACACCCAGCCCGGCGTGCGCCTGTGACGATGTTGGATCGACGAGCGTAGCGCGCTCGAAAAAGGCGCGCGCTGTAGCCACGTCGCCGCGCTCCAGAGCGAGCGCGCCCGAGGTTCGGCGAGCGCCATGCCGCTCGACGGATCGACGGTGAGCATCCCGTTCGAACGTTTGCTGTGCGCTGTGCGCGACGGCCGGCCCGCGCGTAAGCAATCCCCAGCGCGTTCAGGGCGTCGGCGTCAACGGCCTCGCCAGAGGTGAGAGGCTCAAGAAGAGGAATCGCGGCGCCGGGATTGCCAGCCTCGGCGAGGTAGTTGCCAAGCTGCGTCGTGACGCCGCCGTGCGGTGCGCCGGCGGCGACTGCCCGCTGCAACACTTCGATCGCCTCCGCGCGGCCGTCCGATTTCCCACTCGACAAAGGCGAGATGACGATAGCGCGATCGCCATGTCAGGGCCGCTGAGCGAATGATGCCCTGGTAGGCCTGAATCGCCTCGTCGTAGCGGCGTTGCGGTAAACAGAGTCGACTCCGCGGTGCGGCTCTGATCGATCGGCGACCAGCGTTTTCGGGTCGTCGGACTCGGTGTAGCGCGCCTTGAGGGGCGCGTCGCCGGTGACGTAGCCGAGCGATCGCAGTCGCGCCGCGGCTTCCGGATCTTCCGGCGCGTTCGGTCGGCCTGGCAGCGCGGCGTTGAACGCACGCCAACGCCGCGACGAGCGTTCGGTCGCGTTCCGCGACGCGCCCGGCCAGAGTTCGACCGATTCGCCGCGCGTCGGCCGCGAGGTCGTAGCGCTCGGGAAGCGGGACATCGATGTACTCTCGCGATCCGGCAACGATCCCGGACAATGCGCGCCCAGCCGCGGTTCAGCATCGACGTCATCGCCTCGAATGCGAAGACGGCCGGCTGTTCGACGACTGACGCTCGCTGGCCGGCAGCAGTGTGCGCCCCGGGCAAGTCGGCGGGCGGCGTTTGATCCCGACCGCATCGAGCAGCGTGGGCAGGATGTCGATGTGTCGCAGCGGCGACTGATGGACACCTCGCCGCCCAGACAGTTAGCGATCGCCCGGCAGCTCCGCGATGATCAGCGGCACGCGAAGCGTCGCTTCGTAGGCGAACAAGCCGTGCGTTTGCTCGCCAGTGCTCGCCAAGCGATTCGCCGTGATCGCCTGTGACGATCGCCAGCGTCGGCGTTCCGCTGGCGCGCAGGTCCTGCAACAACGGCGCAAGCGCCGCGTCGGTTGCGGCACACTTCGCCGTCATGCAGGCCGCGCGTACTGCGTGTCGAAGGGCGGTGGCGGCCGCTGTAGCGGTGCGTGGGGATCGAAGAGGTGGACCCAGCAGAACCACGGCGCCGCCGAGTGCTGGGTGCTGGGTGCTGAGTGCTGGGTGCTGGTGCCGGGTGCGAGGTGCTGGGTGCTCGCGCGGGGTGCTACGGGTGCCGGGTGCTGGTGCCGGGTGCTGCGTTCTGCTTGCAGCCACTGGCGGGCCGAGCGCGACGACCTGCGGTTGCGGGACGTTCGGGCATTACGAATTCGGTCGGCGCGCGCGTCTCGCCGAAGCGATCGTCGTAGACGTCGAAGCCGGCGTTCAGTCCGAAGCGCGAGTGCAGCGGGAAACGCGCCGACGAACGCCGCGGTCGGCGTAGCCGGCTTTCTTCAACAGCGTGGCGGCGGTCTGCGCGCCCGGCGGCCAGCCGGTAGCCGCTGTTGTCGCGGATGCCGTGCTGGTATGGATACGTCCCGGTCAGGATAGCTCGCGTGCGACGCGCAGCGCTGACGACCGCGTGTGCGTGCGCGAAGTCGAAGCGTGACGCCGCTCGCGGCGAGCGCGATCGAGCGCCGGTGTGGCGGCGACGCCTCCGTAGCTGTGCAGCATCGCCGCGCAGCGTGTCGATCGTGATCAGCAGTAGCGTTCTGATTCGGGATCCAGTCGAGCGTCGCCTGGCCGCCGCGCTGCGACGGAGGACAGCGACGATGACCAGAGCCGCCAGAGCAGGACGGCAATCGTGGCGAAAACAAGAAACCGTGGCGTACGCCGGGCGCGCAGAGAATCGATTTTCTCCACCTTTTTTGCGCTCTCCGCGGTTTCGTTTCTTGCCGGCGAGTCACCGTGCCGTGGCGCTGCGCGAGGGCGGACCGAACGCGCGTTTCGCGTCGGCGCGGACGGCCTCGGCCTCGCGGCGGTTGCCGAACATGGTGTGAGAGGCCTGGCGCGAGGCGTAGGTTTCAGGCACCGGCGAGACCGCAGCATGTCGCGGATGGTCTTGTCGGCCAGGTCGGCCGATCCGTCACCTGGTAGATCATCGCCAGCGCCGCGTGCTCGGGCGTTCTGGCGGATCACAGCCTCAGCTCTTCGGCGAACGCCACCTCGGCGTCGTGATAGCGCTCGAGGCGGCCGAGGCGTGTCGCCCGCGTAGTAATACAGCTCGGGAACGGCGCGCGAGTCCGGGTACGGTGCGCAGCTGGGCGATGGCCTGCTCCGAAAGTGCGGCATCGCGTCCCGCGAACCGGCCTGGTCGTACGCAACCCGGCCTTCGACAAACGCCAGCATCGGCATGGTCGGATCCGCTTCGTGGCCTGTTGGCCGCGGCCACCGCGGCGTCGGCGTCCTTCTAGGCCAGGGCAATGCGCGCCAGCATCTGATTAGGCGGCAGCACGCGCGCGCTTGTTGGCGCCGGCGACGCGTCGCCGAACAGCTCCGCATGCTGCGCGCATCGGCAAACTTCCGCTGCTTCAGCAGCGGGCCTGCGGCGGCGACGAGCAGCGCCGGCTCTTCGGCTTAAGCGCGATGTAGTGCTTGAACGCATCGAGCGCGACGTCGTTGCCGTTCGATGCGCGACAGCAAGGCGTCCAGCTGGGCCCAGACATCGGCCATCTCCGGATCCTCTTTGAGGATCTGCTGCAGGAGACGCGATGGCCTGGCCCCAGCGCTGTTCTCCTGCGGCGTCGACCGCCGCGCGGGTAGCGTTCCAGGATTTCTCGCTTGTCCTTCGGGTCGGCCAGGGTCGCCGCCGATGGCCGTTATCGCAGCCGTCTGCTGCGCCGACATACCCCAGGGCCTGCAGGCGACTCGCGCGCATCGGCGAGACACCTCGGACAGCGCCTGGATCGGTGGCGCCGGCCGCAAGGCGATCGAGAACGCCGCGCGTTGCGCCTGCGCCGCCTGCCCCCGCTCTTCGGCCAGGTTCGTGCGCGCCTCGCGCGCGTCTTTCTGCAGGTCGTACGAGCTCCTCACGCGGCGCCTTGATGTATCGATAGCGGTCGTCGGTCAGCGCCGTCAGCTCGCTCCAGCCGAAGTGATAGCGCGCGTACAGCGCTTCGGAGTATACCCGGTGAAGGCGTCAGCTTGCCGGTCCCCTCGAGCAGCGGCGCCGACGAACGCCCCCGCAGCTGGCCCGGAATGGGCGCCTTCACGAAGTCGAGCAGCGTCGGCACGATGTCGATGTGCTGCACCACGATCGCGCGACGCGCCGTCCGGCGCCGACGTTGCCCTCCTGCTTGCACGATCAGTGGAACGTGGATGCGCTTCGTCATGCACGAACAGCCCGTGTTCCTGCTCGCCGTGGTCGCCGAGCCCTCACCGTGATCCGACAGCACAGGATGATCGTGCGGCGATCGCATGAACTGGATGCGATTTGCAGGTAACGAACCAGCGTGCCGATGATCTCGTCCACATAGCGATTTCGCCGTCGTAGCGGCTACGAATGGCGCGAAGCGTTCAGGCGGCGCGTATCGGTTTGTGGCGGCTCGTAGAGATGGAGAAAGAAACGCGCGGGCGGTCCCGATGGTGCCGAGCCATTTTTCCGCGATGGCCTCGGACGCCGTTCCGTCGCGCTTGACACCTGGCCAATCGACACGTCAGCCGTGGCGGCCGGCATGTCGCCGTCAAAGAAATCGAAGCCCTGGGCGATGCCGTTTCTTTTCGCAGGACGAACGACGACACCACACCGCCGGTGGCAAAGCCGCGGTCGCGAAGCATCTGGCGGCAGCAGGCGAACGTCGCTGCCGATCGGTGAAGCCGATGTTGTCGCGGACGCCGGTTTCGAACGGCAGGCGGCCCGAGAAGCAGCGCGGTGTGCGCCGGCAGCGTCTGCGGAGCGTGCGAATAGGCGCGCTCGAACAAGGACGCCGTCCGTGCCCGAGTGCATCGATGGCCGGCGTCTTGACCCGCTTGTAGCCATGCGCAGGCAATCGATCGGCGCGCAACGTGTCGATCCGAAATCGCGACGATAGGGCCGCTGAGCGGGCGCCGATGCGCGAGCAGTCGCCAGCCGCCTGCGGCCGCCAGGCCGACCGCAAGCGCGACGACGATCAGGATGAAGGTGTAACGGAAAGGCCTGGACATGTTAGATGCCATGGCCCCTACTTTTTCAGCTGCTCTACCACCGCCTTCGACTGCGCCGCCTCAGGCGACGGTGGGATCCGCTTCGATGACCTTGTTGAGGCGTCGATGGCCCTTTGGTGTCGCCTTTGTTCAGCGCGACCTTGCCCAGCGCGAAAAATGGCTTGCCCCAGCGCGGATCCATTCTGCGACGCACGCGTGTATGCGGCGACCGGCCTCGTCGACCTTGGCCTTTACGTAAACAGGACTTCGCCCAGGTTGTAGAACACCTCGCGCGTGGCGTCTGACGCTTTGCGACGCCTCTTCTTCAGCGTGCGCTCGGCAGCTTCGATGTCGCCCTTCTCCGAGATTCAGGTCATGCCGATCCCGATCTTCGCCTTGTCGTTGTTCGGATCGGCGCTTAAGCAACTCGTTGTAGGCGCCCAGTGCGGCGTCGTAGTCCTTCTTGTTGCGATACGCCGCCGCGATCTGCAGGTTGATGACGCTCAGCGACGGCGCTTTGGTCGATGATCGGCGCGTACGCCGCGATCGGCTTCGTCCCACTTCTGCGCGTTATGCGAGCGCGTCGGCGTTGGCCAGCTCGGCCTGGAGGTCTTTGGCCGCGACACCGCCGAGTGCGCCGGCCGGGCCGCCGCCGCCGCCTTTCTTGAGGCTGAACGACAGCGGCGGATTCGGCGCGCCGATCGTCTGCACCTGCAACTCGCCGGATTCGCGCGCCGAAGCCCGGCGCCTGGACGGTGAACTTCCAGCGGCCGGGTCTCAGGCCGATGATCGAGAAGCGTCCTTGTCGTCGGTCGTCGCCGTGAACGCTGCTGGGCGACGCGCTCGGGTTCTCGGCGGTGACCGTTGCGCCCTTGATCGGCTGGCCGGTGTCGTCTCTTCACCTGGCCGCCGACGCCGGTTTGTGCGCGCGGCACCGTCGCGAAGGCGATAACACCAGCCAGCGCCGACCAGTGCCGCCGCGTCAAAATGAATGACCCGTCGAAATGGTCTGATGCACGCATACAGATGTCCCTGACCGCTTCGACTCTGCCGCCCCGATTTACACCGCGTCGCCACGCAGAGTCGGCCCGAGCGTAGTCGGAGGGCGAAAAGCCGCTAAATACGTGACAGCGCTCAGTATATATTGAATCGCGTGGAAACGCCTCTGGCCGCGGCGATCGTCGTCGTTCGGACTCGGTCGCAGCGCCGCTGGCGGCGCAGACCGCCACCAGATCTTTCGCCGATCGAACCGCTCGTCGGCGCGGCCATTGAACGACGTCACGAACTGCCGGGCGCGGTCGTGCTCGTCGGCCGCGGCGACACCGTCGTCTATGACGCCATTCGTTCGGCCGGCGTGCCGTGCAGCCAACAGCCGAGCCGATGACCGACGACACGATCTTCGATCGTCGCGTCGTTGACCAAAGTGGTGGCGACGACGACGAGCATCATGCAGCTCGTCGAAGCAGGGCCGGATCCGTTTCGAACGATCCGGTGGCGCGCTACATTCCGGATTCGCGCGCTACGGAAAGAGACGCGATCACCATCCGGCATCTGATGACGCACACGTCCGGCCTTGCGTCCCGATCTCGAGCTCGACGTTGAGTTCTCCGGCGCGGACGAAGCGATTCGCCGGGCGATCGACGGAGTGCCGACCGCGCCGCCGGACGAGCGCATGGTCTACAGCGACATCAACTATCTTCCTGCTCCGGCGACATCGTCGCGCCGGGTCAGCGGACGAACGCCTCGATCGATACGCGAGGCGCACATTTTCGAGCCGCTCGGCGATGAAGGACACCGACGTTTCTTCCCGCCTGAAGCGCTCGCGTTCCGCGCATCGCGCCGACCGGAACGCTGTCGCCAGCCGGCATGGCCCTGCCCGCCGACTGGCCGTGCGGCAGACGCGTCCACGCCGATTCCTGCCCGCGGCGTCGTCCACGATCCGACCAGCTCGCCGGATGGACGGCGTTGCCGGGACATGCGGGGCTTGTTCAGCACCGCCGCGGATTTTGTCGCGCTTCTGCCGGATGCTGCTCGAACGGCGGAACGCTGGACGGCGCGCGCATTCTCGCGCCCGCCACGATCGCGCGGATGATCGCGCCGTCGACGCCGGCTGGCGATGCGTGACGATGCGCGGCCTCGGCTGGGATATCGACTTCGAGCTTCTCGTCCGAATCGCGGCGAGCTGTTTCCGATCGGATCGTTCGGCCACACCGGTTTCACCGGCACGTCGCTGTGGATCGATCCGCAGTCGAAGGTCTACGTCAGTGTTCCTATCGAACCGCGTGCATCCGGACGGCAAAGGCGACGTGACGCCGCTGCGCGCGCGAGTCGCGACGGTCGCCGCCGCCGCGTTGCTCAGAACGACCAGATCTACAGGCGTCCGCTTCCGCCTTCGCACGGCCCGGCACCTGAGCGAGCTTCGGCGGCACCAGCTGCGCGCGACTCGCGCGCCACCGACGTTGACCGGCATCCGATGTACTTGCTCGCGGGAGGGTTTCGCGCGGCTTCGAAAGGGAAGCGCATCGGCTTGGTCACCAACCGGACCGGACGTTCGCGGACCGGCGCGAGCACGATCGACCTGTTCGCCGGCGCGAAGACCTGAAGCTGGTCGCGCTGTTCGGCCCGGAGCACGGCATTCGCGGCCAGCTCGATCAGGAGAACGTTCGCATCGGCGCGCGACGAGAAAACCGGACTGACGATTCATTCGCTCGTACGCGCCACCGCCGGCCGACCGATGCCATGCTCGACAGGGCATCGACACGCCTGGTCGTCGATCTGCCAGGACCGTGCGGCGTCCGCTTCTACACCTACTCGACGACGATGGCCTGCGTCGCTCGGAGGAGGCGGCGAAGCGCAAGCTGGCGGTTGTGATTCTCGATCGTCCCGATCCAGTGAGACGGTTTCGACATCGAAGGCCGATGCTCGACCCGTCGGCGCTCAGGTTGCATCGGCTACATGCCGATGCCGATTCGGCATGGACTGACCATGGGCGAGTTGGCGCGGTTGTATAACGGCGAAAACAAGATCGGCGCCGACCTGGCAGTGGTCGCGATGAAGAATTGGCGCCGCGACGAATTGGTTCGATCAGAGCGTCGTTGCCCTGGTTCAACCCTTCGCCGAACATGCGGAGCCTCGTCGCCGCTACCCTCTATCCGGGGATCGGCGCAATCAGGTAGCCGAACGTGTCGGTCGGGCGTGGCACCGATACGCCGTTCGAAGCAAATCGGCGCTCCGTGGATTGACGGCGCCTGGCGTTGGCCGGCGCCGTTGAACGCGCGCGAGCTTCCCGGTGTCCGGTTCTATCCGGTCAGCTTTACGCCGGCCGCTGGACAGAAATTCGGCGGCGAGGAATGTCATGGCGTGTTCCTGCTGGTTACCGATCGCGACCGGTTACGGCCGGTTCGCGTCGGGCTCGAGATTGCGGCCGCTCTGGTCAAGAGCTATGGCGCACAATTCACTCTCGAGCAGTCGAACAGCGTTGATCGGCTCGAAAGCGACGGTCGAAAAGATTCGCGCCGGCGTCGAACCGGCGCAGATTGCCGCATCGTGGCGGGCGGATGAAGAGCTTGGCGGCTGCTGCGCGCAAATACTTGCTGTGCTAACGAGGTCCCATGCGTCGCTCCGGTGTGCTTGTCGCGCTGACCGCTTTGCTGTTCGCGCCTTCGTACGTCGCCTTCCAGACCTCGGCGAACGGCGCGATCAACGTATCACTGTTTCCGAGGGCGCGTCGATGTCGGTCGCCGTGTCACCCGACGGACGAACGCTCGCGGTCGATCTCCAAGGCAGCATCTGGACGATTCCCGCGGCTGGCGGCACGGCGACCCGCATCACCGACGTGTTCAACGACGCGCGACAGCCGGCGTGGTCGCCCGACGGCAAGTGGATTGCGTTCTTCGGCTATCGCGACGGCGGTTACGACTTGTGGGCGCGTTGCGCCCGACGGAACCGGTCAGCACAAGCTGACCTGGGGCGCGCTTCGACGATCGCGAGCCGGCCTGGTCCCACGACGGCACGCGGATCGCGTTTTCATCCGATCGCGGCAGCCCGCTGGGCAGCGACTACAGCATCTGGGTCCTCGACGTCGCGTCCGGATCGAGCTGCGGCAGTTGACGAAAGCGCCGGCCGAAGACTGCATGCCGACCTGGTCGCCCGGACGACAAGGAAATCGGCTTCGCGTCGACGCGCGGAGGCGGCACATCGGTGTGGGCCGTCAGCGTTGCCGACGGCACCGAGCGGAAGGTGTTGACCGCAACCGGCCGCGTCGATGCTCCTTCCTGGGGACCGGCGAGCGAGCGAAGTGTGAAGGCGAAGGGACAGATCGTCTACCACGTCGCCACGGCGGCCGCGGCGGCGGCAACGCACTCGAGACCTCACGCTACGAGGTGGATGGCAAGACGATCACTGGCAGCGAGAACGTCTTTGCATTCCGCGCGTCGTGGGTTTCCGGCACCGAGCCGAAGCGTTCTATTACGTGTCGGACGGCAAAATCCGCAAGCGCTCGCCGTCGGCGGGTGACGCGCAGACGGTTCCGTTCACCGCGACGATGCAGGTGATTCGCGCCGAGCGCGCGTATCCGCATCGCAAGCGCGACTTCACGACGACGACGCCGCGCCAGGCGCTCGGCATCGTCCGGCCGGTGATTTCGCCCGACGGCAACGCAGATCGCGTTTGCGGCGGTCGGCGACATCTACGTCATGCCGGTTGGCGGCAAGCCCGACCAACGTCACCAACGACGCGGCGCTCGACACCGATCCGGCGTGGTCGCCCGACGGCTCGCAGCTGGTCTACTCGTCGGACAAGAACAGCCGAGCACCTGCAGCTCTGGATCCGCGACATGAAGAACGGCCAGAGCCGCCAGGTGACGCACCTGACCACGCAGCCGCAGGGGCGGCGTGGTCGCCGGACGGCAAGCAGATCGCGTTCTTCAACGTCGACGGCATGTGGCGCGTGGCGAAGATGTCGGTGCTCGACGTCGCCAGCGGCACGGTCACCAAGATCCACGATCACGCTTGCCGCAGCCGGGCGCGCCGACGCTGGTCGCCCGACGGCAACGCGCGTCGCGCTCGCCGACGTCGCGCCGATGACCACGCGCTTCCGCGAGGGCACGAACCAGGTGCTGACGATCGAGGTCGCAGGCGGCGGCGAACCGGACAACTGGCGGCCGACCGTCGCCATGTTGTCGATCGATTCGCGCGGCGGCTGCGGACCGGCGTGGTCGCCCGACGGCACGAAGATGGCCGCGATCTACGAAGGCGTGCTGTCGGTGTGGCCGGTCGCGCCGACCGGCGAGCCGCTCGGTCCGCCGCGCCGCGTGACGTCCGAAAGCGCGCACGCGCCGAGCTGGCAGGGCGACTCGCGGCACATCCTCTATCAGTCGCTCGATCAAGCTGCGCATCGTCGACATCGAGACCGGCGAGACGCGCACCGATGCCGCTCGATCTGACGTGGACGCCCGCCGATTCCGACCACCACGCACGGTCGTGCACGCCGGCAAGCTGCTCGACATGAAGACCGCCGACGCCGCGCACCAACGTCGACGTCATCATCGACCGGCAACAAGATCGCGTCCGTCGTCGCCGCACGCCGACGCGCAACCACGCGGCGCGGCAACGTGGTGGACGGCGTCGAGCCTGACGGTGATGCCAGGGCTCACCGGAGTTCCACTCGCATCTGCAGAAGGACTTCGGCGAATCGCAGGGACGCGCGTGGCTGGCGTTCGGCATCACCACCGTGCGGCAGTCCGGGCAACACGCCCTACGAAGCTGTGCGAAGATCGCGAGGCCAACGAGGCCGGCGTGCGTCCGGGCCCGCGCGTCTACGGCACCGGCTACCTGATGGAGTGGAGACGCGTCTACTACAAGATGGGCATCGCGATCTCGAGCGTGCGCCAGTTCGGAAATGGAGCTGCAGCGCGCCGAAGGTGCTCGCAGCACGACCTGATCAAGAGCTACGTTCGGCTGCCGGATCTCCAGCAGAAGCGGATGGTGGAGTTCGCGCACAGCATCGGCGTTCCGGTGGCGACGCACGAGATCTATCCCGGCGGCGCTGGTCGGCGTCGACAACACCGAACACACCGCCGCGACCAGCCGGCGCGGCTACTCGCCGAAGATGGCGACGCTGCAGCGCGCGCTATGACGATGTCGTTCAGCTGTTCGGCAAGAGCGCAGCGGATTCTCTGTCCGATGATTTCAGGCAGTGGCGCGCGTGCGTCTGTTCGAGCTCGAGCCGGCGCTGAAGCAGGATCCGCGCTTCAAGCTGTATCCCGAGTGGATTCAGCGCCAGGTCGCGGCGCAGCCGGCGCCAGCGAATCCGGGCGGCGGCGGCGATCCGGCCGGCGGCAGCGGCAAGATGGTGCTCGACGTGCATGCGCGCCGGCGGTCTGATCGTCGCCGGCACCGACACGCCGAACGCCATCAACCTGCACGGCGAGCTGATGTCCTGCATGCTCGCCGGCATGTCGACCTTCGATGCGCTGAAAGCGGCGACCGTGAATCCGGCGAAGGCGCTCGGCCTCGATGCCGGCACCATCGAAGCCGGCAAGCTGGCCGACCTCGATCGTCGTCGAAGGCGATCCGCTGGCCGACATCGCGAGCGCTGCACAAGGTGAAGCGCGTCGTTGCATAACGGCCGTCCGTGCGAGGTCAGCGATCTCGTCGGCTGGTTCGGCGACGACGAAGCCGCCGACGGCCGGTGGCGCGCGATAGCCATTACAAAAGCATGGACAAAGAAGGCGGTTTCTTCTTATTTCCGCGGCACGTTGAGCAGCGTCTCGATCGGATAGACGTTGCCGTCCGCGATCACCGTGCCGCACGCGCATGGTGTCGCGGATGTTGACTCAGCGGATTCCGTCCACGACCACCAGATCGGCGAGCTTGCCGACTCAATCGTTCCGAGATCGTTCTGCGACGTTCAACAGCCTTGCCGTGTTGACCGTCGCCGTCTGCAGCGCCTGGAACGGTGTAAATCCCGCTTCGACGTAGCCGGCGATTTCGGTGTGCAGCGCCGCGCCGTAAGGCACCAGCGGCGCGTCGACGCCTGCGATCAGCGGAACACCAGCCCGCAGCAGATCCATCAGGGTTTTCGCCGAACGCTGAATCGTTTGTCGGAACGCATCCGGACCGGTGGCGCCGCCGCCGTCCCGCCGCCTCCGCCGGCCGCCCTGGCTGCGCCCACGCCGGCTGCAGCAGCGCGTCATGCGCGGATCCTGCGCGAATCGACGGGTCCGACGCGACCGCCGCCTGATATCCGCCGAGCGCGATGGTCGGCGTGATCGTCATTTTCGATTTCGCGATGATCTGAATGACGTCTTCATACGATCGGCCCATGCCCGATTGCTTCGGAGAATAACCGCGCCGGCTGGTTGCGCCGGTGTGCTCGACGCTGTCGCTGCCCGACAGCTCCGGCCGGATAGATCTCGTGCGAAGAGGTCGGGATGCCGATCCGATGCGCGCCTTCGATCGCACGCCGCTGCAGCAGGTCGGGGAGCCGCACGTAGGTTTTGATCAGAGTCGTAATCGAGCCGACGTGCGCGCTCGACTTCCATATCGACGACCGCTTCGGTCGGCGCGGTGGACGCGATCGGGTAATACGGCCTCCAGCCATCAAGCAGATATCCGGTCATGAAGATGCGCGGGCCGATACGCTTGCCGGATTCGCATCGCCTCGCGATCTTCAGAGCCCTCATACGGCACGCCGCCGGGGCTGCGTGCCGTCGTCACACCGTAAGCCAGATGCACGCGGCCGAACAGCAAGCCGTCTTCCTTCAGTTGATGTCCGTGGCCTTCAATCAGCCCCGGCATCACCGACTGCCGCGATGCATCGACCACCGTGCCCGGTGTGGAGGTCGGCGCGATGAGGTTCGACCGATCGAATGCGATGCCCTTCGATGACGACGTCGATGTCGGCCGAGCCGTCGCCTGCTTGCCGTCGATCAGCCGTCCGGCATGAACGACCGTCCGGCCGGTGGCAATGCGCCGCTGCCACGTCAAGTTCACCGGGATGTCTTTGACCGATCGACTGACGACGTCGACCAGCTTCAAGCGATCGGTAGCCATGTAGAGAATCTGGTTCGATCGGCCCAGCTGATCGAATCGGTCAGCTCGTTCGTGATCTGCCGCGGCGGGCCAGTGGGGTCGCCATTCGCAGGCATACCGGCATTACGTACGAGTATTCGTTGGTGACGAATGCGATCTGCCGTCCGTCCGGCGACCAGGCGGGTCCATCGCCGGCGCGCTTGCCGATTGCGGATCAGGCGCTGGGGACGACGGTGCGCGATGCGCCGCTGACCGATGGGACGATGTTGTAGTAGTTCATCCCTTCGCGATAGCGGGTCGAGATGCGGCTTGAACGAGGGCGTGATCCACGAAGCGGCTGTCGGGAGACCACGATGGATAGCCGACGCCGAACGTCCGGTCCATGATCTTCCGCGGCTCGCCGCCCTCCGCCAGGACGATGTAGGTTTCGCTCTGCTCGAAGTCGGCGCTGCTGATAAACGAAATCGACTTGCCGTCTGGCGAAAACGCCGGCGCGGTGTCGGCGTTCGGCAGCGTCGACAGCCGGCGCTCGGCCTTCGTCTTGAGGTCGTGGACCCAGATGTCCATGCCGCCGCCGCGATCCGACGAGAACGCAATCTTCGTCCCATCCGGCGACCACGCCGGATCGGTATCCACGAACTCGTCATCGGTCAGACGCGGAGGGCGGTTCCCGGCGGTGACAGCGGCATCGTCAGATGTCGCCGAGCGCGGCGAACGCCAGCTGCGTGCCGTCAGGCGAAATCGTCCGGGCGGATAATCCCGCTTTCACCGGCTGCGGCGCGGTCGAGATCGAAGTCGCGCTTCTTCCGCGTGTAGACCGGTGGTGCGACCTTCAGCGTCGCGGAGAAGGCGATCGTTCCGGTTGCTCCTCGCGTCAGCGACCGCCGCTTGATCTGTCCGTCGGCGGTGCAGAGAATTCGTCGTTCGAGAGCCACTGCGCCTTGAACGGAAAGTAGTCCTCGTCGGCGGCAGAGCTCTTGTGCGCCGAGCATCAGCGATGTGCGGCCGGTCGCGTTGAACCCGCCGCCGGGCAGCACGCTGAACAGCGCTTTCCCGTCAGGTGGTCCAGACCGGCGCGCCAATCGATCCATTTGAGCCGTGCACCAGCCGTTCCTTGCCATCGAGCGTCGTCGCGTAAACACCGGGAGCCGTGAGACGGTTCGAGACGAACAGCAGTTCGCGGCTGTCGTTCGACCACGCCGGGAAGAAATCGTTGGCCGGGTCGCGGGTGACTTGGCGAACCTGGCCGCTGGCCACGTCGAGAACCCAGACGTCGTAGTTGCCGCTGCGGTCCGACGAGAACGCGATCCGGGTTCCGTCCGGCGACCAGTGCGGTTCTCGATCGTCGAACGACCCGCTGGTCAGCGCCTTCGCATCCGATCCGTTGGCGGCCATCGGACCAGATCCGCCAGGTGCCGTCGCGATATCCCTGATAGGCGATGCGCCGGCCATCGGGCGACCACGACGGCTGGCGAGCGTCGCTGTATTCATCGGTGATGCGTGTCGCAGTGCCGCCGCTTGCCGGCAGCGTCCACAGGCCGCCTTGCAGATCGAGCACGAGCGTCCGCTTGTCCAGGCGACAGAGCGATGGCCATCGAGTGCCTTCATGCGCGGTCACGTCAACGGTAGCTGGCTGCTGGCTGGACCAGTCGCGGCGACGCAAAGGGCAGAAACAGAGAAGAGAGCGATGAGAACAGGTCGTAATCGCATGGTCGTGCAGCGTAACTCAGGAACAGATACACAAAGGACACCAAAGGTTACTAAGGACACCAAGGCATTCCCGCCTGGTTTGAACACCCGATTCGCATCGAACAATGCGGGGATGCCTTCGTGTCCTTTGTATCGCCTGTACACTTTATGTTGCTCTGTAATGTGTTACGCGGTTCGGATCGGTTCGCACCGACAGCGGTACTGCCATCGATCGCCCGGCGACGGTTAGGCCGCACCAGCATAGGCGCCTGCGCGCCATTCGCTGCGCGCGGCAGTCCTGGTCCTTCGGGTGGGCCGGTGCGCCGCAGATCCCAGGCGATCGCGATGGATACGCGTCGTTCACCGCGCTTCGAATTCGCGGACCGTGGCGCCGGACGCGTCCACTACCTGGAGCGTGACTTTTCCTGAACCGCGCTCTTCAGGTGGTAGCTGAGAATCGCATCCGGCGGATTCTTCGCGCGAAACAGTTCGTCGCCGCCGCCATGCCATGTTCGTTTGTCTTCGTCCCACAGCGTCGCTGGCCGTGGCCGGAACAGATGCTCGCTCCTGGCGAGCACCTCGTCGCTCAACTGCTGCAGCGGCGAGATGTCGTCGAGCACGTAAAAGCTTCGCCCGTGCGTCGCGAGGACGAGATCCTCGATCGCGCGGGTGCACCACGACGTCGTCTGAAGTGGTTGCAGGCAAGCCCGACATGAGAGCGCGACCACGATTTGCCGCCATCGAGCGGAGATCGAAAAACCGAATTCGCTGCCGACGAACAGCAGATTGCGGTTGGAAGCGGTCTTCGCGGACAACGTTGACATGACCGCGGGCGGGAAGGCCGGCGGACAGGTCGATCCAGCTCTTGCCGAAATCGGTAGTCTTGAAGAGATGCGGACGGTAATCGCCGCTGTAGTGGCCGTCGAACGCGGCATGCGCGGTAGCCGGGTCGAAGATGTGACGGCTCCACGGATTGCACGTAGTAGCGTTCCGGAAATTTCGCGGCGTTGTCCGCGACATTCGGTCCAGTTAGTTCCGCCATCGCGCGATACTTGCAGGTTGCCATCGTCGGTCCCGACCCACAGGATGCCCGGAGCGATCGGGCGATTCGGCGATGGCGACGATCGTTCCCCAGTTCGCGACGCCGTCATTTTCGCGGTCATCGGCTGCGAGCCGCGGACGCTCCATGATCTGCAGGGCATCGCGGTCGGCGCGCGCCGTCAGGTCACGCGCGTCGGTGTCACGGTCGCCGCGGTCGTGCGAAATGTAGAGACGATTCGAGCCGAAGTAAATCGTTCGCGGATCGTGTGGCGACATCGCCAGGCCGGATTCCAGTTGAAACGCGGTGTTTCGTTCGGCTCGAGCGCACCGACGATGTTGCCGGACGACGGGACGGCGGTGGCGCCGCGCCCGGTGGCCGTTCCGGCAGCGCGCGGCGGCGTCGGCCGGACGAATTTCTGCTCGCCGGTGCGGAAATTCTGGCGCCACAGAAACTGGCCGCCGTTGCCCGACACCGAGATGATGACGACCGATCGGATCGGTTGGGTCGGCGGCGACGTGGAACCCGTCCCCGGCGTTCAGTTCGAACCAGTGTTCCCTCGTAATGCCGCCGTTGTTGCGAACGCGGCTCGGTCCGCCCCAGACGCCGTTGTCCTGCGCGCCGCCGTAGACGTAATACGGTTCCCGCATATCGACCGGCACCTGGTAGAACTGCCCGAGCGGCATCCAGTTCTGCAGCTGCCAGCTGCGACCCGCGTCGTACGAAAAGTCGACGCCGCCGTCGTGCCCGAGGATGATGTGTTTCGGGTTGGCCGGATCGATCCACATCGCGTGATGATCCGGGTGGCTTGGCGGCAGCGGATCTGACGGGTGAACGATCGAACGGCGCGACGAGCGACGAAGGCGTCTGCAACGGATTCGGGATTCGCGGCAGGATCGATTCGGGAATGGTCGAAAACGTACGCGCACCGTCGGTCGACTTGAACAGCGTGCGTTCCAGCGCATACACGGTGTTGGCGTCTTTGGGATCGACGCGAATCTGGCTGAAATACATCGCCCGGCCGTTGTCGTTGCTGGTCAGCTTCCAGGTCGCGCCTTTGTCGTCCGAGCGCCAGATGCCGGCGCGGTTGGGGTCGAGCGCGACGTCTTCGCCAGATCGACCGGCACGGCCGCCACCCTCGCCGCCACCCCCCTGTTGAGGGCCTGGTTCGATCATCGCGTAGACCACGTTGGGCTCGCTGCGCGCAGAACGCCAGACCGACGCGGCCCCAGTTTCCGTAGGCTGGCAGGCCGCCGCCCTCTACTTTTTCCAGGTTTTGCCCGCATCCGTGGTTTTCCACAGCGCGCTTCCCGGTCCGCCGCCGTTGAATCCCCAGGCAGTCCGTCGCCGTTGATACGGCGGCGATCGAGGACCTGACTGTTCGACGGGATCCATCGCGCATGTCGATGAATCCGGAGTCGTCGTCGACGAATTTCGATTTGGTCCAGCGTGCGCCCGCCGTCGACCGTCTTGAACAGACCGCGCTCCGGATGCGGCTTGAACAAGATCGCCGGCTGCCGCGACGTAGACGACGTCCGGGTTTCGCCGGATCGATCAGGATTCGGCCGATCGTGCCGCTGTCGGGCAGCCCCATCGACGTCCAGCTGCGGCCGGCATCAATCGACTTGAAGACGCCTCCGCCGTAGCTCGTGCTCTGCCGCTGGTTGGCTTCGCCTGTCCCGACCCAGACCACATCCGGATTCGAGGGCGCGATCGCGATGTCGCCGATCGACAGATTCGGCTGGCCGTCGAACACCGGCAGCCAGGTCGTGCCGTTGTTGACGGTTTTCCAAACGCCGCCGAGGCGGCGCCGATGATGGATCACCGCCGGGTCGCGCTCAACCGCTTCGACGTCGTCGATCCTTCCGCCCATGCTTGACGGTCCGATCGACCGCCAGACGAACTCCTTCAGGAGCGGATGATCGACCGGCTGTGCCGATGGGCAGGGCAATCAGCTGACGTCACAACGACGCAGAGACTTCCAAAGACAAAGCGGCGGCTGTTCATGCGTCGCACCTTACAACACATCCAGCCGCATGGATCCGCCGAAACAGCCGACAGAATCGACGCTCATTATGGTTGCGTTACGGAGGTGACGCCGTTAGCATGCGCCCGATCGGGAGATCGGGCGGTGTGTCCAATCCGGGAGATCTTCTCCCGGCGCATGCGCTTCAAGGAGGCTCGGATGGTTCTCAGACGGCTCCTCTCCTCTAGCGTGTTTCTCGCGTTTTCCTCGTCGCTGCATGTGGCACGTGCGCAAGACGCTTCGGTGATCGGCACGGTGACCGACGAAACGAAATCCGTTCTGCCCGGTGCCACCGTCACGGCGACCAATCTCGAAACCGGCCGGCAAACCTCGGGCGTGACCGACGAACGCGGCTCATGCCCGGCTGCTGCGGATGCCGCCGGGAAAGTACAAGGTCCAGGCGGAGCTGCAGGGGTTCTCGAGCGTCGTCGTTCCGCAGGTTGAATTACTGGTCGGCCAGAACGCGACGCGTGCCGTTCGTCCTGAAGATCGCGTCGGTCAGCGAGACGCTGACGATCACCGGCGGAATCGCCGCTCGTCGACGTCGCCTCGTCGCAGGTCGCCGGCAACGTCGATCGGCGGCAGATGGAGCAGATGCCGCTGCAGGGCCGCAACTGGATGGAGCTGTCGAAGCTGGTGAAGGGCATCACCGCCAACGACGTCGACGAACACGCCGGGCGTCGGCTGCGACGACATGTTCCAGCTGAATCTCGACGGCCAGCAGATCACGCAGAAGATCGCCGGGTCGGGCTTCGGCCAGCCGCGCTTCAGCCGCGAAGCGATCGCCGAATTCCAGATCATCACGAACATGTTCGACATCACGCAGGGCCGCTCGGCCGGCATCCAGGTGCAGGCGATCTCGAAGTCGGGCACGAACATCAACTCCGGCAGCTTCTACGGCTTCTTCCGCGACGACACAGTTGAACGCCGCCGGACGCGGTCGCCAAGAAGGTGCTGCCGTATGCCGAACCAGCAGCTGGGCGGCACGTTCGGCGGTCCGATCATCAAGGACAAGCTGCACTTCTTCGCGTCGTATGAATACGAGCGCGAGCCGGGCACGTTCTTCAGCAGCCCGTCGACGCTGCCGGGCCAGAGCGTTCACCGTGCCGTACAGAACGGCCAGAAGAGTTTCCTGGCGCGCGTCGACGATCAGCTGTCCGCCAACAACCGGCTGTCGATTCCGCGGATCGCGGTGGGACTGGAGCAACCCGTTCGTGCTCGGCGCCAACGGACATCCGTCGAACGCATCGGTGCAGACCAAGTCCGCGACGAACGTTCTCGGCAGCTGGTCGCACGTCAGTCCGACCAGCAACAAGGTGCACGAGATCGAAGTTGGCTACAACAACTTCGACTGGACGAATGCGCCGCAGCCGTCGATGGTCGGCTACGCCGCAGTATGACGATTTCCCGGGCCTGACGCATCGGCGCGCCATACGCTTCCCGCAGCGCCCGGTGCAGAACAACTTCGAATCGCGCTACGACCTGAACTGGCACAAGAACACGCACGACATCAAGATCGGCGCCGAGTATCTACGCGTGAGCACACCGGCGACTGGTACATCCAGACGATCGGCCGCTACACGATGAATGCGGTGCCCAACAACCTGGCGCACGTTGATTCCGGCTGACGCCGCGCTCGATCCGTCGCGGTGGAACCTCTCCGGGCCTCAGCTCCATTCGTGTCGACGCGACGACATCAACTACTCGTACACTGGCTGGGAGAACATCATCGATTCGCCGCGGCCGACCTATGCCATCTGGTTCGGCGACAACTGGCGCGTCAGCAACCAGCTGACCGTGAACTACGGCGTCCGCTGGGACGCGGATCCGAACACCGACATCGGCGAAGAACGTCAAGACCGAACTCGATCCCGATCAGCGCCGGGCTACGCGTACGCCGCAGTACGTCGCCGGCGGCAGACGACTACGGCTACAAGACCGGCATCACGACTGGAAGAACGTCGCGCCGCGCGTCAGCTTCACCTACAACGTCGGCGGGAAGAACGACTTCGTGATCCGCGGCGGCTCGGGCCTGCTACTACGCGTCGCCGGTGTCGAACGTCACGTTCAGCCCGGCGGTCTACAGCAACCTGATCACCGCGACGTTCCCGAACGACGGCCGCGCGGACTTCATCTCGAACCCGACCAACGGCATTCCGGCCGACGCGTTCCTGAACGGCACCGCGCCGCTGCCCGGCGCAGTCGCCGCGCGTCATCGTCGGATACCTTCAAGAATCCATACACCTGGCAGAGCAGCATCGGCTTCCAGAAGCAGCTGAACGCGGTGACCGGCATCGAAGCCGATCTCACGCACTACGACGAGTATCGCGATACGCGGAGCATCGACGCGAACCTGTACTACAACGCGGCGACCGGTTACAACGCGCTGGTCTCGGCGGGCCGGCCCAACACGGGCTACGGCCAGGTGCTCGCGTTCACGTCGCGACGGCCGGAAGGATCAAACGCAGATATCGATCGGGCTCTGACACGCCGCCTGCAGAAGAAATTCCAGGCGGGCGCTGACGCTACACGCTGATGCTGGCGATGCACGACAACGGCACGCTCGGCTACACCAACCCGACGGCCAACAACCCGTTCGACTATCTCGACGGCGAAGTACGCGACGTCGACCGAGTTCCAGCGCAACACCGATCCGCGCCTGGACGCTCTATCAGTTGCCGTGGGGTATTTCGACGAGCGTGTCGTAGCTTCTACGGCTCCGGGCAACCGGTTCGCGGCCAGCGATCGCGACAACGCCGTACGGCAAGACCGGGTACGAACCGCCTGAACCGTCAGCCACCGGCGGGCGTCGCCGACCATCACCGATTCCGGCGTCGGTTGCCGGATCGCTTCAACGGACCGGCGGTGATTACGTCAGGGCATGGTGATTCCGCGCAACGCGCTCGAAGGGTCTGCCGCTGCACAAGGTGGACCTGCGGCTCGACGAAGGACATCCAGATCGCGGGCAGCACTGAAGGCGTCGTTGATCGGCGAGGTGTTCAACCTGTTCAACCACGCCAACTACGGCAGCTACAACACGTCGCTGCAGCCCGACCAACGCCGCGACCACCGCGTTGTTCGGCACGCCGGCGCAGAACACCGGCAACGCCTACGTGCCGCGCACGGGCCACAGCTGGCGTTCCGGATTGCCTTCTGATGCAGAAATTAGAAATTGAGGAATTAGGGTGAATTAGGAATCGGAAGGCGGGTGGGGCGGGGTCGGCGACCCGTCCTACCCGCCCATCAGCCATCACTGCCATTAAGAAATCCACGTCGTGCTTGATACAGCAGCACGTAGACGAGAACGCCGGTCACTGACACGTACAGCCAGATCGGGAAAAGTCCAGCGCGCGATCTTGCCGGTGCTGCGGATAGCGCGCCTTGGGCCCGCGACAGCGTCACGATGGCCATCGGCACAACTGGCTGCTGCGAGCGTCACGTGCGTGATCAGGATCGTGAAGTAGAGCAGCCGGACGAACCACCCTGCCGGGTGAATCAGCACCGACCCTACCTGCGCGTGGTAGACGACGTAGCAGACCAGAAACAGCGCAGGATGTGGTGAAGCGCCGCCAGCATCACGCTGCGGTGTTGTTCAATCTTGCGCTGCCGGATCAACGTGTAGGCCATCGATCAGCAGCACGCCAGAGATGGCGTTCAACGACGCATTGATCGCCGGCAGATCGTGAACGGACACACCTACCCAACTTTATCGATGATTAACGCTGTCACAGCAAAGGCAAATAGGTAATCGATCCGTAAAACAGCGTTCGCGCCGATTGGTCGGTTCGCGCCGCCGCAAAGCGCGCCGGCCAGGACGATCAATCAATGCCGAGCACCGCCGCAATCGCGAACGCGATCCAGCCGCTGACACCGGCCCACGTCGGCATCAGGCTGACCGGCAGCAACGCCAGCGCGTAGATCATCGCTTGCCGGCCAGCTCGCCGGCCATCGGGTTCGATCACCGGCAGCATCGGAAATCCGGCCTTGGAATAGTCGTCGCGATACATCCAGGCGATTGCCATGAAATGCGGAATCTGCCAGAGGAACACGATGGCGAACAGCGACAGCCCGCCGGCGTCCACAGTGCCGCGTGCCGCTGTCCAGCCGATCAGCGGTGGCAGCGCACCGGGCACAGCGCCGACGACCGTCGAGAGCGGCGTGCTGGCGCTTCATCGGCGTATGAGACCAGCGAAATAGACGACCAACGTCGCGAGCGCCAATCCGGCTGCGGCGAGCAGATTGGCGCGAACCGCCAGCATCACAACGCCGGCGACTGACAGCGCGATGCCGAAGATCAGCGCATCGATGTTGCTGATCGCGTCCGTCTGGCAGCGGACGCTGACGGGTGCGGCGCATTAGCGCGTCGGTGTCGCGTTCGTATAACTGGTTCAGCACGGCAGACCCGGCGGCGCCACCAGGGCTGTTCCGACAACCGCTTGCGCCATCAACCAGCGCCGGACACACTGTTGGCGGTTCCGAGGTAATAGCCGGCGGCGCTGCTCGCGACCACCAAGGAAGTTGAGTCGCGGTTTGGTCAGCGCGAATGTGATCGAGAACGATGTTGCCCGATCGCTGATGGCCGACGTGCAGCTGCGGCGATGACCTGCGCGTCTTTCACGCGACCGGCCCGATCGGCCCACTGGGCCCACCTCGCCTACCTGGCCCTCGCGGCGGCGTCCTTGCTCTGAACGCTGCCCAGCCGGCCGCACCTGCACGTCAACGAACCGGTATCGCCACTGACCGCAGCGTGATGATCAGCGACATCGTCAGGACGAGCGCACCGCAGACGACGTGAAAGCTGTTGATCCACGGCTGCAGCCGGCTGACGACAGTCGACGCGCCCAGCACAATCTGCACCAGGATCAGAATCAGCAGCAGCAATGCCGGCGACGCCAGCTCCGGCCGATCGGTGTGCGACCGCCAGATGTAGATCGCCGATCGAATCGCCATCGCCGCGACGACGACGGCGCCGAGGCGATGCGCGAAATGGATGGCGATGCCTGCGTTCCAGTGATCCGGAATCACGCCGCCGAACATCAGCGGGAAGTCGGGGATCGCCAGTCCCGCGCCCGTATGACGCATCGTCGGCGCCGATCGAGAATCTGACAGTAGATCGACGATGCTGGTCGCCGGTGGCCAGTCGCCGTAGCGCGCGTCAGTCAACGCCCGACACCGGAGACGTTTCGTTGGCCGTAGCCTTCTTCCAATCGCGGCGACGTGAACAGGGCGATCGCGACCGTCAGGCAGAAAAAGATCTCGGCCAGGCCGGCATGCGCGGTGGACACCGCCGGCGGTAGCAGGTAAAGAACCGTGAGGCCGCCGAGCAAGCCCTGGCGATGACGGCGGCCGAGCGACGATCACGCCGAGCCGCTGCAGCCAGCGGCGCCGGCTCGGCAATCCACAGCCAGATCGCGAGAACGATGGTGAGAAATCCGACGGTGGATGCGCGATCAGCCGATGGCCGTGTTCGTACCAGATGTTCGCCGACCCACATCGACGGTGGGAACGTGAACATGTTCCAGCCGTAACTGGTCGGGCCAATCCGGAACGGAGAGGCCGGCGCCATGGCTGGTGACGAGGCTGCCGGCCAGAATCAGCAGAACGGTGCAGGCGGCGACGAACTTCGAGAAGCGGTGAAGCATGAAAATGGCTGAGGGCTAATGGCATAAGGTCCGTGGGCCTATAGCCATGCGTAGCCATCAGCCATCAGCCATGGCCGTGTTCCTAATTGGTGGTAGTCGCGGCGGCCTTGAACGTGAAGTTGACGTCCTTCGATTCCTTTGCGGCAATCGTCACGCTTTGCGTCTGCGTGCCGAGCTTCTCGTGCCACGCTTCGATCGTGTAGGTGCCCGGCGGCAGATCCTTCGAGCTCGAACGTGCCGTCGTCCGTCGGTCACCGCGTAGTAGCGGATGGTCGAGCACGCCGACGTAGGCGTTCATCCAGCCGTGCACGTCGCACTTGAACGGCACCATCACTTCCTTCGCAGTGAAGGTGTGGGTCATCTTCATGCCCTGGATCGGCTGGCCGTTGTTGAACTCCTGGTTGGCCTTCGGCATCGCGTGGATGTTGTGCAGCGTCGGATCGCTGTTGACGATCTCGAGCGGCTGGCCGACGCGCATGCCGAACACGTGCGGATGGTAGCGGCATTCCTTCTGGTCGATCTTGCGCGGCTTCGGTCGGCGTATCGAACGACGTAATTGCCGAGGCCGTCCTTCACGTAGACGAACACGTTTCGCGAGCGTCTTGCCGTCGCTACTGACCATCGTAGGTTTCCTGCGTCTGCGTGCCCTTCGGCTTCCTTCACGCAGACCGGATCGGCGTTCATCTTGATGGCTTCGTTCTTCGGGCGCCGTGCCGTCGAAGGCCACCGTGCCTTTGACGTCGCCGGCGTTCGCCGGTATCGACCTTCTGTCCGCCCGGCGTGGCCGCCGGCGACGACGGCGCTGCCGAGGTATTCGACGTTTCCTGACTTCCACCGCACGCGGCGACCGATGCCGCGAGTGCTATCCCGAGCACTCCGACCCAAGCGTTTCGTAGGCGCATTCGACCTCTCCTGAACGAAAGACATATCTGAGAACAATTGGATATTCTACCTTTTCTTCCCGCGCCCGGCGCTGTTTAGCCGGGGCGGCGTTGGTTTGTTTCGAGACGGCCGTGCCGGTGGCCTCGGTGTCGCCGCGCAGTTTGCGTTCGATTCGGTCCTGAATCCAGTGCGCGTCCCACCATTCCACCGGATTCACCATCCTGCCGCCGACGAGCATGCGTGAAATGCAGATGGTCGCCGCCGGCTAAGCCCGGTTGAGTCGCTCCGGCCGATCTGTCTGGCCGCGCGTGCACTTTATCGCCCACCTTCACGTCGAACGACTGCAGGTGGCCGTACAGCGATCTGCACGCCGAGGCCGTGGTCGATGATCACGCAGTTGCCGTAGATGCCCAACCAGCTCGCGTTGACGACCGCGCCGGCGTTGGCCGCGTGGACCGGCACGTGCGCGGTGACTGCCAGGTCGAAACCAAGGTGCGTCTGCTGATCGACCTCTTTACCGTTGTAGAGATACGTTCGATGATCGGCAAAGCTTGCTTCGACTTGCGAATTGCCGAGCTGCACGAACGGGCCGTCCCATAGCCTCGTCGGCGACGTTTTCGACGCGAACGCCGCAATCTGCTCGGCGTTGATCTTGCGCAGCTCGCCGTTGATTTTCAGGAACGCCTGCAGCATGTCGGGGCTGCCTTGTGCGGGCACCGGGATCTTCAGTTCCGGTGAGTGCTCAGGATCTCCGGAACGACGCGCTCGATGAACTTGTCCTCGAGCGGAATCCGGCTCTTCTTGAACGGCTTCGGAAACACGTTGTCGATGAACGACGCCGTCACCTGATTGCCGCCTTCATCGCGCGCGAACACCTCGATCCGTGTCTTGAGATCCTGATCGTGCAGCAAGGCAAAGAACGCGACCTTAGTATTCGCATCGGCGCTCGGCATGTTCATCCCAGCTGCGGGAAATCCCGGATACTCGAGATTGCCGACCCGCACGCCCGATTGCACATCAGGCGGCGACGCCTTGTACGAACGACCATCTCCGAGCCGCCAAGGTTCAAATAGTGTTTCGTCGAAACCACGCTGATTCGCGGCGGTTCCAGCTGCACTCGAAAATCGCGCGACGTCGAGCTGCTCAGCTCGCGCAGTTTGAGAAATGACGGCCGCGTTGCGGTGACAACGATCTTCGCGGTGCCTTGCTGCAGCTCGGGAACGTCTTTCTTGCCAATGCCACGGGTGATCTTCAGGGTGTTCGGATCGACATTGGCGACGGTTGCGCCGGCGTTGCCACCCACTCGATCCGCCGAGGGTGTAGAGCGGTGTCGTTTTGCCATTCTGCTCGAGCGCAATCGTCAGCGCGGTGAAGCGTGCACCGGGCGCCGACGCGTTCACTTCGAGCGCACCACCTTGCCCGACAACCTTATCGGGTTTGGCAATGGTCAGTGTCGGTGGTGCGCCTCGGCCGGCAACCATGTACGCGGCGCCGGCCTGCAAGCGCGAGGACGAATAAGAGTCCGGCAGAGCCAACGGAGCATGGACCCATCATACAAAGTTTGATAAAATTGAGGTTTCTCGTCGACGAGCGCCGGTATCGTCTAGCAGCCAGGACACATGGTTCTCAACCATGGAACCGGGGTTCGATTCCCCGTACCGGTACCATCCTTCGCTCGCGTGGATAGTTAGCGAGCTACGGACGGCAAGCCAGCGGCAGCGAGCTAACGTCACCAACAGGCGAAGGATGTCCACCGAAGCTCGCGGTCGATCTATGCGAGCGAAGGTGGACCTACGCAGCTCGCGCAACGATTGGCAAGCCATTAAGCTACAATAGAACCTCAACCGGCGGCCGGTTCGCGAGTCGCGTCAGATGCGCGATGCCAGGCGTCAGCAATCATATAGCTCCCCTCGATAACAGCCTCCGCCGTTGGCGGAGGCTTTTTCTGTACCCATGGGCCCACCGTGATCATCGGCCTGGTCTTGTTTGCGGCGGCGCTCGCGCTGCGCGCAGCGTCTCGGGCAACCGTCACGTGCGCGGCCGGCTGTTCGGATCCGCCCTGGCGTTTGCGGCGTACGCGCTGGCTCACAGCCTGCTCAACTACGCTGATCTCACCGCCGATTTCCGCCAGCAAATCGTCACGTTTGCACCATTGCTGCTCGCCTGGGGCGTCGTCAGCGGCATCGTCGCGATCGTGGCCAACCCGTGGCGCGTCGATCGGGCGCCCGATCGCTTCCCGAACATCGTGCAGGACGCGCTGGCGATCGCCTTGTTCGCGCATTGTCGCGACGATCGTCCTGCAGGAAAAGATCGTCGCAACCACCGCCGTCAGCGCGGTGGTGATCGGCTTCGCGCTGCAGGACACGCTCGGCAATCTGTTCGCGGGCCTTGCGATTCAGATCGAGAAGCCGTTTCGCGTCGGCCACTGGGTTCACATCGCTGGCAAGGACGGCATGGTGCACGAGATCACCTGGCGCGCGACGAAGATCCGCACGCAAGGCGGGCAACCTGGTGATCGTGCCGAACAGCACGCTGTCGAAGGAACACGATCACGAACTACTCGGACCGTTCCGCTGACCCGCCTCGAGAGTGGAAGTCGGAGCCTCTACGACGATCCGCCGGACGACGTGCAAGGCGGCGATTCTCGAGCGCACTCGGAACATGAACCGATGATTGCGCGGCAGCCAAAGCTGGACGTAGTCATCGTCAACTTCGCCGACTCGGCGATCATCTATCGTGCGCGCGTCTGGATCGATGATTATCGCTGCCGACGAGCGGACGACGACGCGCGTGCGACTGCCGATCTATCACACGTTTCGAAGACGAGGCTTCTCACGATCCCGCATCCGATCGCCTGGCGCCTCGAGCGCGGCGACGATCCGCATACCCGGCCGATCGACGACGACTCCTGCGGCACAGGCACTCGATGTCGTCGAGATTTTCGCGCCGCGCTCAGCGCGGAGCGATCGCGGAACAGCTGCGCCGCAGCGCCGCACCTGTCCACTACATCGAGGGCGAAACGATCGTTCGCCAGGGCGACGCGGGCACCTCGATGTTCGTCGTCGCCAAGGCGACGCCAGCGTGACCGCTCGAGCCGTCGGGGCAGGAGGTCGCTCGGTTCCAGGGCAGGCGGCTTCTTCGGCGAGATGTCGCTGCTGACCGGCGAGCCACGCAACGCGACCGGTGACGGCAGTTACCGCGTGCGATCTGCTCGAGATCACCGCTGACGCCTTCAGGCGCTTCGGTGCTGGCGCATCCGGCGTCGGTTGAGGCAATCGGTGTGGCGACACCGCGCAGCGAGCAGCGGAACTAAACCTGGTGCGGAATGCCGGCGCGGCGTCGGACCGCCCAGTCGAGCCGCCGGCGTCGCTGGTTTCGCGAGATTCGCCGCTTCCTGCATATCGGTTCAATCATCCTGGTGACCTCTGGTGCCGCGGTAGCGTCGCCGGCGAGCGCCAGCGAGCGAGGTCTGCAGATCACCAACGATGGACGACGCACCGTGGTGGCTGTCGAGTCGAAAGCCGCGATTACCCTCGACGGCGCGCTCGACGAACAGGTCTGGCGCAGCGGCCGAACCGGCTGGCGGTTTTGTCCAGGCCGAGCCGCACGAAGGCGCAGCCAGCGACCGAAGCCGACCGAGGTGCGCCTGGTCTTCGACCGCGACGCGCTCTATCATCGGCGTGCGACTGCCGCGACGCGTCGGGCGTCGGGCACGATCATCAACGACATCCGCAAGGACTTCGCGGCCGGCGAGCAGGACAGCTTCGAGGTGATCCTCGATACGTTCGCCGATCGCCGCAACGGTTTCGTGTTCGTGGTCAATCGCGGTCGGCGCCAAGTCCGACACCCAGATCGCGAACGAAGGGCGCGACGTGAACACGAGCTGGGACGCGGTGTGGACTGTCGCGACCAGGACGCGACGCCGAACCGGCTGGATCCGCCGAAATTCGGATTCCGTTCAAGACCCTGCGCTTCGAGCGCAGGCGCCGATCGGATCTGGGGCGTCAACTTCAGCCGCCGGATCCGCCGCAAGAACGAGAGTCGACTACTGGTCGCCGGTGCCGCGCGTCTACAACCTGTACCGCGCCAGTCTCGGCCGGCACGATGTCCGGCTTGCCCGACGCGAGCCAGGGACGCAACCTGCGACTGAAGCCGTGGGTATCGGGCGACGCGACCCGCGCGGTCGGTGGCGCACGAGTTCGACAACGACGCGCACGCCGGCGTCGACCTGAAATACGGCGTCACGCCGTCGCTGACGCTCGACGTCACCGTCGAGCCCGACTTCGCGCAGGCCGAAGCCGACGAGCAGCAGGTGAACCTGACGCAGTTCAGCCTGTTCTTTCCGGAGAAGCGCGAGTTCTTTCTCGAGAACTCCGGGATGTTCTACTTCGGCGACATTCCGCGCGAGTCGCGGCTCGGCAACGCGCGCTTTGCGCCGCCGGAAGAGGAGATGCTGCTGTTCTTCAGCCGCGCGGATCGGCCTGACCAACACCGGCGATCCGATTCCGATCGCCGCCGGCGGTCGGCTGACCGGGCGGGTCGGCCGCACCGGTCTCGGGCTGATGACGATTCAGACGCGGTCCGACGGATGGCCGCGACGGCGACAACTACACGGTGCTGCGCGGCCGTCGCGACATGCTGCGCAACTGGCGACATCGGCGCGAATCTTTCTGTCGCGGCAATCCACCGGCGAGTCGGACCGCAATCGAGGTCGCCGGCGTGGACGCCAACTTTCGCTTCATCAAGGCGCTGAGCCTCAACGGATTTCTGGCGCAATCGTTTACGCCCGGCGTAGTCGGCGGCCAGGTGGCAGGCAAGGGCGCGATCGCCTGGAACGCCAACTTCGCTGCACACGCAGTACTCGCTGCTCAGCGATCGGCGACAACTTCCGCGGACGACATCGGCTTCATCAAGCGGCAGCGGCATCCGGAAGCATTTCGTCGACTTCGGAATCCGCAAACGGCCCGAATGGTGGCGGAAGTTCGGCGATCCGCGAACTGCATCCGCACACGCGCTACAACATCTACACCGATCAGTCGAACCAGAAGGTGTCAGCACACCAACCACGTTGCGATGGCGTGCGTTCTTCGAGCGCGGCGGCTATCTGGAGCTGCAGTGGAATCCGCGATTCGAGCGCATCACGACGCCGTTCCAGATCCGCGCCGATCAGTCGTTTCGCGGCCGGGCAGCTACAGTTGGAACGAATTCGCGGTCGAGCTCGAAACCGACCACAGCCGGAAGCTGTCGGGGTCGGCGCTGATCACTGGCGGTGGATTCTGGAGCGGCACGCAGCGCTCGGCGAAGGTTGGCGTCGTCTACCGGCCGTCGTACCACCTGACGTTCGACACCGCGCTGCAGCGCAACGACATCAGCCTGCCGGCTACCGATGCACGACTTCGTCGACCAACCTGATCACCTCGCGCGTCGGCTACGCGTTCAACACCCGGACGTTTCTCGACACGCTGCTGCAATACAACACCGATCTGAAGCAGTTCAGCGCGAACGTGCGCTTCGACCTGATCCACCGGCCGCTGAGCGATCTGTTCGTCGTCTACAACGAACAGCAGTTGACCGACAGCCCGTGCCGGTGTCGTCAGGCCGCGGCCTGATCGTGAAATACGCATATGGTGGCGTTCTAAGAGCGAGTGCTGGGTGCTGAGTGCTGGGTGCTGGGTGCTGGTGTCGGGTGCCGGGTGCGGTGCCGGTGCGGGTGCCGGGTGCGGGTGCCGGGTGCGGGTGCCGGGTGCAGGTGCCGGGTGCGGGTGCCGGGTGCGGTGCCGGGTGCGGGTGCTGGGTGCGGGTGCAGGTGCCGGGTGCGGGTGCTGGGTGCGGGTGCGGTGCCGAGTGCGGTGCGGGCGGGTCGGCGTTAGCGAATGGTGAGTGAGCGGCCGGCGGGCTGGACATACGCCAGCGCGCTTCGCTACTCACCAGTTCACTAATTCACCAATTCACCAGATTTCCGGTTACTAACGCCGGTAGTAGCCGCGGTTGTAGTTCCGATACGACTGCGAGTAGCCGGCTTCGAATCCGCTGCGGAAGTTACGGCGATACAGATTCTGGTCGCTCGTACTCACGGCGGAAGCCGTCGTTCGCGTTGCGCCACTCGCTGTGCCCCTGCGGTTCGTAGCGACGGTTGCTGCGGCCGTCGCGTTCGCCTTGCCTCACGCCTTCACGGAAACCGTTGTCGTAGGCACGCCGCTCGACCTCGCGGTAGTAACCACTGTTGGTCGGGGCGCGGTCGCGATACGGGTCCTGGCCATAGCCGTAACCAGTCGCACAAGCGGTAGACGCCATGGCACTCAGCGCGAGCACGACGATGGGAATCCTTCCAGGTTTTTTCATGGCACCCTCCTGCCTGCACGCTGATTGTCCAAGTGCGAATGCCAAGATGAATTCGCGGATTTCTTAGGAAAAACTCACGCGTCCGGGCGGCGCTGTCATCTGCCGAGGTCACACTGTCAGAGAAGAAACCGCAGAGCGCGCCGAGATCGCAGAGCAATCTTGTCTCTGCGTGCTCTGCGCCCTCCGCGGTTTCTTCTTTGACAGTGTTTTCGAGCTACTCAGTCCAGACGAGCACCTGCGAGCCGTGTCGATCTTTCTGATCGAGGAGCAGCCCTGGGCCGCGGCGCTCGACGTCGTCGAGGGTCAAGCGAATCCGGCGGGTGTCGATGTCGATTCCTTCGTCGTTCAGAAACGACAGATTCTTAGACGGAGAAATCCGCAGCAGCCAGAACGGAATGTTGACGCGCACCAGGCGGCCTGCTGTCGTCGTCGTAGGCAGGACGCGCAGCGACTGAAGCGGCTTCTCCGGCATCTTGCCGCTGCCGAGCATCTCGCGGTGCAGAATCGGCTCGCCGCCTTCCCGCCGGATTTCGATGAGCGGCCGCTGGCCTTCGAACCGGCCGCGCGCTGCGCGCGAACTCTTCCTGGGCGGTTTTTCGGTGGTTGGTTTGGCGTCGATGTGACGGTAGATGAAGAACGCCGTGCCGCCGACCACGGCCAGCGCGATCAGGCAGACGACGATGACCGAGGCGATGACGATCGAAATCCAGGTTCGTTTAGCTGGCATCACTACTTGATCAGCCGTCTCGCCTCTTCGGCGAACGCTGGATCGTTGTCCCGTCACACAATTTGACGGCAGTCCGCAGTCCTCGTTCGCGAGCGGCTGGTTACCCGCCGGGATGCCGATCTTGCCGAGTTCCAGATGTGCCCGGCCTTTCACCCAGTCCCGCGCTTCGACCGTGATTGCGCGCTTCAAGTCGTGTTTCCGCCTCTGATGTGCGCCGCAGTGCCACCCGTGCGGCGCCGCGCTGCAATGACCAGAGCCCTCCTCACCGAACATCCGCTGCCGTTTGTCGCCGGCAAACAGTGCGCGAGTCCTCGCCAGTGACGTAACGGTCGGCATCCGCCGCCCGGCCGCGCGCGCAGCAACAGTCGAAGCGGCCTCGAGCCACATCAACCGATTCCGCGGGTATTTGTCCGCAGCATTTCGATCACTTTCATCGCATCGTCGTAGCGTCGCCTCGCGGTTGTAGAGCAGAATGAGGGCAAACCGGGCGTCTTCCTCGTTGTCGCCGCCATACGCCACGGCCTCCTCGATCATCTTCAGCCCTTTCCTCTTGTCGCCGCCGAAGCCGACGATATAGGCCATCCACGGACCGGCAGCGCCAGCGCCGGCACGATGTATCGGTAAGTGCCGACGATCAGGCCGGCGTCCTTGCGTCGAGGATCGAGCGCGCGAGCACCTGCTCGTGTTCGTTATAGGCTTCCGCGCCGCAGCGGAACGCCCCCGTCGCGCTGCCATCGACGGTGGCGCGTGCGATGCGCAACCTCCAACCGCCGCGCCCAGTTGATAATGCGCATCCGCGTCCTTTGCGCGTTGGCGCTGCACGCGTGCCCGCCCGATTGCGACGGCCTTCTCGAAAGCTTCTGGCGAAACGCCGCGACCATTTCCGGCGGCGGCGGGCCTCTGGAACGCTCGGTTTGCTGACGCGACCAAGGTAGCTCGTCCACGGTCATGTTTCCCCGGCGGAAGGTGATGCTGAGCCACAGCGCCGTCGCGAGCCCGCGGTAGGCGGCCGCGTCCTGCGGATCGGCGGCGATCGCCTGGCGGAAGGTGACGATCGCATCGTCTCGGTCCAGGTTACAGATTTGGACGGCCGCTTTCGCGCGTAACGCGACCGATGCCGGATTTCCGGCACTGACCGATGGGCCGCGCAGGCCGGCCGTCAGCGACAGCACAAGAACGCCGTCGGCCGCGGCAGGGTCATGGATTCATCTTATCTTGCGCGAGCTTGTGCCTCTGCATACAATCCAACCCGGTCATCCTGTAGCCATCCTAAATTAAGGAGCCCCACGTTGACCATCACGTGAAGACTCCCGCGAGCGATGCTAGATCACGCCTCATGGAGAGCACGCGCACGACGCCCATCACGAGCTCGGATTCTGGCAGAAGTACATCTTCTCCCAGGACCACAAGACGATCGAGGCATCCAGTACGCGCTTACCGGCCTGCTGTTCCTGCTCTTCGGCTTCACGCTGATGATGATCATGCGGTGGCAGATGGCCTATCCGGGCCAGCCGATTCCGCTGATCGGCAGCTGGCTCGGCGCCGCGATCGAGCGCCGATGCGGCATCATGCTGCCCGAGTTCTACAACCAGCTGGGCGCGATGCACGGCACCATCATGGTGTTCCTCGGCGTCGTGCCGCTGGCGGTCGGCGGCTTCGGCAACTTCGTCATGCCGCTGCAGATCGGCGCGCCCGACATGGCGTTCCCCAAGCTCAACATGATGAGCTACTGGGTGTACTTCATCGGCGGCGTCACGATGCTCGCCAGCTTCTTCCTGACGGGCGGCGCGGCGCAGTCCGGCTGGACGTCGTATCCGCCGCTCGGCCGATCATCTGCGCCAACGGCCAGACGATGTGGCTGATCGGCATGATCTTCCTGATCACGTCGTCGCTGCTCGGCTCGGTCAACTTCATCGTCACGATCGTGCAGCTGCGGGCGAAGGGCCTGAGCTACATGCGCCTGCCGTTCTTCGTCTGGGCGCAGTTCGTGACGTCGTTCCTGCTGCTGCTCGCGTTCCCGCCGCTCGAGGCCGCGGGCGTGCTGCAGCTGATGGATCGGCTCGCGCGGCACGAGCTTCTTCCTGCCGAGCGGGCCTCGTCGTCGAGCGGCAAGGTCGCTGCAGGTTTCCGGCCAGGGCAATCCGCTCCTCGTGGCAGCACCTGTTCTGGTTCCTCGCGCATCCCGAGGTGTACGTGCTGATTCTGCCGGCGATGGGCATCGTCAGCCGAGATCATCGCCAACAACACGCGCAAGCCGCTCTGGGGCTACCAGGCGCTGGTCTACTCGGTCGTCTTCCTCGGCTTCATGTCGTTCATCGTCTGGGCGCACCACATGTTCATGACCGGCATGGGCACGACGATGAGCGCGTTCTTCCAGACGACGACGATGATCATTTCGATCCCGTCGGTCGTCATTCTGACGGCGCTGCTGCTGTCGCTCTACGGGCGCGTCGATTCGCTTCAACGCGCCGATGCTGTTCGCGCTGGCGTTCCTGCCGATGTTCGGCATCGGCGGGTTGACCGGCCTGCCGCTCGGCCTCGCGCCGTCCGACATTCACCTGCACGACACCTACTACGTGATCGGTCACTTCCACTACGTCGTCGCGCCGGGAACGATCTTCGCGCTGTTCGCCGGCATCTACTACTGGTTCCCGAAGGCGACCGGCCGGAAGATGAACGAGACTGCTCGGCACGATCTGCACTTCTGGGGATCGTTCATCTGCGATCAACATCGTCTTCTTCCCGATGTTCATCCAGGGTCTCGCCGGGATGAACCGGCGCATGTAGCGACGGCGGCGCGCAGCACGCGCACAACGCCGAAGTCCTGCACTGGAACGTGGTCCAGGGCTGGCGGCGTGGGCGCTCGGCCTGTCGCAGCTGTTCGTTCATCGTCAACTTCTTCATGAGCATCAAGTGGGGCAAGGCGGTCGATCGTAATCCGTGGGAAGCGACCACGCTCGAGTGGTCGGCGCCGTCGCCGCCGGGACACGGCAACTTCGTCACCGAGCCGGTCGTCTACCGCGGCCGTACGAGTACAGCGTTCCGGGCGCCGCCAAGGACTTCACGCCCAGCTTCGAGCCGGAGAGGGCGTAGATGAACATTCCGTACACTGGTTGAAGAGCGGCCCGATACCGGACTGACCAACGGCAAGCTCGGGATCTGGCTGTTCCTCGCGTCGGAAGTGATGCTGTTCGGCGCGCTGTTCTCGACCTACATCATCCTGCGGCAGGGATCGGTCGAATGGCCGCATGGCGAGCTGAACGTGTGGCTCGGCATGGCGAACGCTTCATCCGATCGGATCGTCGGTGACGATGGTGATGTCGTGGGCGAACTTCGAAGATGGGCAACTTCAGCAAGGGCCGGATGTTCCTGCTGCTTTACCGTCTCGTCCTCGCGGCATCTTTCTGGTCAACAAGCTACTATGAGTTACTGCGGATCACTTCCAGGCGCGGCGAATTGCCGTCGCATTCCACGTTCCTGGCGATTTGCCTACACGCTCACCGGCCTGCACGGTTTGCACATCGTCGGCGGCATGGTGGTGATGCTGTATTTGCTCGCGCCGGGAACCGGCCTGTGGAAGCCGAAACCCGGAGCAGTACACCGGACGCATCGGAATACACCGGGCTGCTGGCACCTCGTCGACCTGGTGTGGATCTTCCTGTTCCCGATTCTTTATTTGCTATAGGAGACGACGTGTCGCATTCCTCTGCTGACATTCAGAAGAGCCTCAAAAAAGTTTGATGGTCGGCGCAATCCTGTTCGCTGGCACCGTGATCACGGTTGCCGCGAATCAGGTGCACCTGGCCGTGCCGCTGGCAATCACCGTGGCGTTGATCATCGCAACCGTGAAGGGCTCGTTCGTCGCGGCGGTGTTCCATGCACCTGAGCGCCGAGAAAAGGTGGATCTATGCGCGCGTTGGCGCTGACCGTGATCGGGTTCCTGATTCTGATGACCGTGCCAGCATGTTCACCCTTCACGACCGCGATCGGCACGCTGATCCATGTCGAGGCACCGGCGCATGGTGGTGGACACTGACGTGTCGCTGAAGGCCTTTCACCTGTTTTTCGTCGCCGTCTGCGTGCTGCTGGCGGCGTTTGTCGCTGTGGGCGACCGGACAGCATTGCAGACGCTCGGCGAGACCGCTACGTCGTCACGGCGATTGGTGCAGCGCCTGACTGGTGCGGGGCTGGCGGTTTACGGTGCCGCGTTCCAGCGCAAGATGAGGCGCGCCTCTGATGGCCTGCCCGGTCTGCTTTGGCGACTCGAACGAACCGATGGCGATCGCGACCAACTACGGCATCTGGTTCATGCTCGGCGTGGTCGCAATGATGCTGTCGGCGTTTGCCACCTTTTTCATTTATCTGATACGTCGCGGCAAGTTGCTGCGCGACCAAAGCGCGTCCGGACGGGAGACCGTCTAATGCTCAACTACCTGGGTATGCCACCTCAGGCAGCGACCCACGCCGGCGAGGGATCGATCAAATGATCTCGCTCGTGCAGCATTGGCTGATGCTCGTGCTGTTCGTCGGCTGGGGTATCTGCTTTCATCTACGTATTGTTCCGGTTCCGCCGCAGCGCTGAGCCCGCGCCCAACTACGCCAGGCGCAAGACCGGCAAGTTGCTCGAAAGGCATCGAAGCCGCCGCTCGTATCGAAAATGGTGCTGCTGTTCTACCGCGACATCCCGGCGTGAAGAGCTGAGAGCGCGTCAGCAACGCTTCCCGACCGAAAGCGAGGCGCGTTTGTCGTTCACCGTGTCGTCGCCGCAGAGCAGTTCGCCCGTGAACGCGCACTATCCCGGACGCGACGGCCAGTACGGACACCGACATCAACAGATGGTCGCGGCCGACAATCCGCTCTGGTCTCGATTTCCGGACGCCAGGATCCGGACGCAAAAGACGACATCACGACGATCAGCCAGCTGAACCTGCCGGTCGACCGGCCATGGACCCGGTGCAATTTTGAGCAGCAAGGACGTGATTCACAGTAGCTTCGGTGTCTACGAGCTTCGCGTGAAGCGGGATGCCGTCCCCGGCCTGGATCCCGGCGGTGTTCATTCCAACGTGATGCCACGACGTGCGCCCAAGGTTGACCGCACTTCGTGCAGATCGCCTGCTCGCAGCTGTGCGGTTTGGGTCATTTCCGGATGCGCGGGTTTGTGACCGTTCAATCGCGGCGGATTATGCGGCTGATCGGGAAAAGCAGCTGACTAATCCGTAAAGTCTGAAGTAGGAGTCTGAAGTCTGCTCGAGTGAGGCAAACGCCAAACTTCAAACCAGACTTACAAAGCTCGAAACTTCTTTTTCCCAGTCCTTTACCAGCCGCTCTCCCATTGCGCCAAATCGCGGCCATGACGTCCTCGACGGCCATGCCGAGCGATCTGAAGATCGTGATGTCTGCGTGGCCAGGTGCGCGCCTCGACACGTTCCCGCGACCAGCTCCCCGAGTCTCGCCACGGCAGCGTGCGATCGCGTCGAACAACCGGCCGCCGCTGATGTTCACCATCGATGTCACCCGCTTCCATCTTGCCGGCGGCGGCGCTCGAGATCGACGAAGAACCGCGCCGTGCGGTCAGCGCGCGGATCGATCTCACGCTGATTCGGCCGGCAGGCGCCGACCGCAGATCACGTGAGCGCCCGGCTTGACCCAGCGCGCTCTCGATGCACCGGCTCGGCCGACGAGGACGTCGACGAGCACGATGACGTCGGCGCCGTACGACCGCATCGCCGGCGTGGTCGGCGGCGCCGATTTAGTGCGCGCCGTCCTTCGACAACGCGCGCGGGCTCGGCACCGCGCGCCCGGCCACGAACTGATCGCGGCTGCACTGGTTCGGGCTCCACACCGTCACCTGTTCGAGCGTGATGGACGTGCGACCAGCGCCTCGAGGTGACTGCGCGCCTGACGCCGGTGCCGATGATGGCCAGCGATCTTCGACGTTCTGGCCGCGCCAGCAGTCGCGACGATACCGCCGACACCGCCGCCGTGCGCGCCTCGGTGATGTAGCGGCCGTCGAGCAGCGCTGATCAACGCTCCGGTCTCGGGATCCATCAGCAGAATCGACGCCAGGTGCGACGGCAGGTCGCGCGCGGCGTTCTGATCCGAAGACGGTGACAGTTTCGGTCAGCGCGGCGCCGAGCGCCGGCGGACTCGTCGCGCAGCGCCGGCATCGTGCCGAAGAAGGCACTGGCTGCCATCGACCGGAATCACGGTTCGCACCGGCTGATCGACCTGCCCGCGTCGAGAACTCGCTCGAGCGCCGACGCCATGGTGTCGATGAGGTCGCCCATCGTCGAGCGACCGACTTGACGTCGGACTCGGTCAGCAGGCGAAAGCGGATTGGCCATGAGGCTGATGCAGCTTGCAACGCTGCGAATGGTGTTGGCGTGAATGGTGACGATGGCGTCGACGTCGGTCGCGTAGCCGCCGCTCATTGCGATCGCCGACCGGGATGCTCGCGGCCGGCAGGCATCGAAGCACCAGGCCGTCGCGCGCCGCGCAGGCCGTCCGATCGTCAGCTTCAGGCGTCCAAGACGGTCGCCCTCGTAGCGGATCCGCGCCCGCCAGATAGAAGACGCAGATCGGGCTGGTGATGGTCGAGCACGCCAGGGAAGGTGAGACCCGCAGCGCCGCGAGATACTCGGCGTCGGTGGCGCCGTCGCCGAAGCGTGACGTCGACGATCGCTGACTTCCTTGCGGAACGGATAGTTCTTGTCGCCGTGCAGTGAGAACGTGATACACCGGCGGGCTCGTTGCCGGAAGATCGCGGCGCGTGCCGTTCCCCTGATGCACGTCGCAGTCGACGACCGCTGATCGCGCCGGATCGAGTCGATCGCGCAGGAGCACGCGCGGCAGCGACGGCGACGTCGTTGAGCACGCAGTAGCCTTCGCCGTGATCCGCGAACGCGTGGTGCGTGCCGCCGGCTGGGTTCGACGGACACCATCGGCTGACGTCGACGCCGCGGGCTCGGCGGCGGCCGTCCAGCGGCGCGCGCCGCGCAGCGTGGCGCCGACCGAGCGCCGGCGACCGCTCGACCATCATCGCGCGACCATGGGAAGCCGATCCGCCGCTGGGCGTCCGCGGACAGCGTGCCCGCCTGACGACCGCGTCGAGGTAGTCGGCGGTGTGCACGAGCCGCAGACTCGTCGCACGCGATCGGCGGCCCGGCACTGCAGGTCGCTTTCGCTGGCGACAGGATGCCTTCGGCGACCAGACCGTTCGCGAAGCAGCCGGTATTTCGCCATCGGGAAGCGATGGTGTCTCGGGCAGCGGCAAGAACAAACGAGTCGGAGTAGAAGTTCAGTGCAAGGTTCGCTCATTTGGTCATCTAGTTCGTCAGGGTCATCAGAATTCACGGTTTCGGTGCGATTATAGAACCGACATGACCTCGAACGTCCTGCCGTCGCATGACTGAGTGACGACCATCGATGCGCACGCGGCCGGCGAGCCGCTGCGCCTGATCGTCGACGGATTCCCGCTCGCCGCGCGGCAAGACGATGCTCGAGAAGCGCGAGTGGGTGCGCCGGAACGCCGACCACCTGCGCCGTGCGCTGATGCTCGAGCCGCGCGGGCATGCCGACATTTACGGCGCGATCTTCACCGAGCCGGTCTCGCCTGGGTCGCATGCCGGCGTGCTGTTCATGCACAACGAAGGCTACAGCACGATGTGCGGCCACGGCATCGTCGCGGTCACGACCATCGCGCTCGAGCGCGGCGCTGCTGATGCCCGGCGGCGACGGCGCCACCGTCGTCTACGATGCCGCCGGCTGGAACCGTGAGCGCGCGCGAGCGAGGTATTGTCAGGACAGGCGTGGCCGACGCCGATCTGCCGCGTCGAGCAGCGTTGCGTTCGTCAACGTGCCGTCGTTCGTGCTGCACGGCGGCATGCCGTGAAGCTGGCGGCGCGGACAGATTCGCGCCGACGTCGCCTTCGGCGGCGCGTTCTACGCGATCGTCGACAGCGAAGCCGTCGGCCTGCCGATCGACGTCGCGCATCTGCCGGAACTGCGCCGCGTCGGTATGGAGATCAAGCACGCCATCGAAGCCCAGCACGACCGATCGTGCCATCCGCTCGACGCCGGGTCTGAACGGGTATCTACGGCACCATCTTCACCGGTCCGCCGAACGACGACGGCGCCGATCTGCGCAACGTGACGATCTTCGCCGACGCCGAAGTCGATCGCTCGCCGTGCGGAACCGGCACTCGCCGCGGTGATGGCCGTCGTCGACGCGATGGGCCTGCTCGCGGACGACAAGCCGTTCGTGCACGAGAGCCTGATCGGGCACGACGTTCAGCGGGCCGCGTCGCGTCGCGAACGGTGGTGGGCGATCTTGCAGGCGATCGTGCCCGAGATCGAGGGTTCGGCCTGGATCACCGGCGAGCATACCTTCGTCGTCGATGCAGCGATGACCCGCTCGGCCAGGGATTCAGAATCTGAGCGACGAGACTATCGCGACCGCACGTGCTACCAGCCGATCGCCAGTCCGTCCTTCCTGCACGTCCGGATCCGCCCATCAGACACTGCTGCGCGGATCGAGCAGGATGCCCTGGATATCCGCCAGAACGCGCCAGCGCGGCGAGCCGGCTGACGGTCACCTTGTGACCGCGCTGCGTCGAGTCCGTCGCGGGCCGCCTCGGGAACGTTGCGCTCGACCAGCAGGCCCGTTGTTGCCGTGATTGATCGCGCGCTGCCTCGCCGGCTTCCTGCACGTTCATCCCGGAAGTCGATCAGGTTGACCAGCACCTGCGTGTGCCCCTGCGCCTGGTGGTCGCCGCCCATCACGCCGAACGAAAACATATGGCTTGCCGTCCTTCATCACGAACGCCGGAATCAGGGTGTGCAGCGGCCGCTTGTGCGGGCGCGATCTGATCCGGATGACCGGCGCGTGAGGTTGAAGCCGCTGTCCCCGGTTGTGCAGCAGGATGCCGGTGTCGCCGGCGACGATGCCCGATCCGAAGTCGGAATAAAGCGACTGAATCGAGCGAGATGAAGTTGCCCTTGCCGTCGGCAGCCGTCATGTAGATCGTGTCGCCGCGATCGCGTGCCGGTGAAGTTCTGGTCTTGTTCACTTCGCGGCGCCAACTCGGACCGGCGCATGGTGCACCGGTCGACGGCTTGGTGATCGCGCCGGCCTTGTATTGCCTCGGCGGCGCGATTCGGATCGATCTCCTTGCGGCGCAGCGTCGCGTATTCCTTCGAGATCAGCGTCTTCAGCAGCGGCAGCCGGAACCGATTCCGGATCGGCCGAGATACGCCGCGCGATCCGCGAACGCGATCCGCTTCGCCTCGACCAGCGCATGCAGATAGTCCGGCGGAGTTGTGGCCCATCGACTTGATGTCGAAGCCCTCGAGGATGTTCAGCATCTCGAGGACGAGGAAGCCCTGCGTGTTCGGCGGCATCTCGTAGACATCGTAGCCGCGATACGTTCGTCGAGATCGGATCGACCCAGTCGGCCTTGTGCTCGGCGAAGTCGCGCTCTTCGAGCAGGCCGTCGCGCTTCTCATGTCGGCGACGATCGCGCGGGCGATCGGCCCCTTGTAGAACGCATCGCGGCCGCCCTTGCCGATCGCGTCTCGAGCGTCGCCGCCAGATTGGGGTTCGCGAAAACCTCGCCCGGCTGCGGCGCGTGGCCGTTGGGCAGGAAGGTCGCCGCGGTCACCGGATCGGCTGGCGAGCTTCTTCTCGCTGCCTTCCACTGGTCGCTGACGATCTCGGCGACCGCGATAGCCGTTCCTCGCGTAAGTCGACCGCCGGCGCGACCGCCTGCGCCATCGGATGCGTGCCGCATTTCGCCAGCAGTTCGGACCAGCCCTCGACGACGCCGGGCACGGTCACCGACAGCACGCCAGCTGCCGGGCATGCGCGTCTGGCCGCGCTTGGCGTAGCGCCGTCAGGCGTCGCCGCGTAGGCCGAGCGTCCGCTCGCATTCAGCGCGTGCAGCGATTTCGTCTTCGCGTCGTAGACGATTGCGAACAGATCGCCGCCGATGCCGGTCATCGACGGTTCGACGACGGCGAGCACCGCGGCCGCGGTGACGGCCGCGTCGATCGCGTTGCCGCCGTCCTGCAGCACCTTCAGTCCCGCCGCCGAGGCGAGCGGCTGGCTGGTCGCGATCATGCCGTTTCTGCCGAGCACGACCGAGCGCGTCGCGTACGGGTTGGCGGCGGGCCGATCGCCCGGTTGCGGCACGAATTGTCCGGACTCTGCGCGGAACCGGTCATGATCGAGCAGCGCGGCGAGCGACGCGGCGCACGGCGGATTTCATGCGCCCTCCAGAAATGTCCGCGACAGGCGTTCCGAGCAGCTGCGGCAGACGTCTCGCCGTCCAGCGCGAACGCGCTCGTTTCTCCGGCGCCCACGAAAGTTTATAGCTTCCGGCCATCGCCGACACCCAGATCTGCCGCACCGGCGCGTTCGGCGGAGACGACGAATTTCATGTCGGCTCGGTCTCCTCGAAGATCGAGGTTCAGCACCCCATTCTGCAGCTCGACCTCGAATCCTTCGGTGTCGCGCGAGCGGCAACAGCGCGCGCACGTGCGGCTTCGAGCGGCGGCGTCGCTCTGCACCGCGGAAATCCTGCTCTGCTGAGGGCTCGCCATATGCTGTCTTGTGTAAATCCTACGCGATTCAGAACCGCGCCAACCCACGCTGCCGGTGCGGCTTAGCCGTCATTAAACCTTTCGCGGGGAGCGGGCCGTCTAACCCAGGACAGGAAGAGGAGAAACGCAAATGTTCGAATGGACCTTCTCGTCCACCGCCGAATATCGTCGTCGGCGTCGCGCTGCTGGTGCTGTCGTCGTGCCATCTGCTGCCGCTAACGCCGCGCCGCACTGCGTCTAGCTGTCCTTCTTGATGGCTGCGTAGCTGCGGCGCGCGCGCGCGCGGTCATCCCCGGCTGCTTCATCCGGACGGCCAGTTTGTGAACCTTGCCGTCGAGCAGCTTCTGCCTCGAAGCCCGAGCCGCGTATTGGCTGTGCAGCTCCTGCGCGACCCGGTGAACGTCGGCGCGAGTTCGGCCGTCTTCTCTAGCTCGAAGCAGCTGCCGCCGGTTTCGTCGGCGATCTTCCGCAGACCGCGATCCGGCTTTGGTCCGACAACTGCCGTCTGACCGTCGAAGAATTCGCTCTCCAGGCCGATCGCGTAGACCATCACGTCTTCGTCGCGCGCGCGATCGGTCAACCCGGCCGAGGCCGACCTTGCTCGACGGTATCGTCGCCGTCGGTGAACACCAGGATGACGCGGCGGCCCTCCACGCCCTTCAGTTCGTCGAGTGACTGGCGTTGATCGGCGTCCCACAGGCGCGTGCCATTGCCGTAGTCGAGGTCCTGACATCGCTCACCAGTTCGTCGCGGTTGTTGGTGAATCGCGCACTGAACTCGATCTTGTCGTTGAACGCGCCGACGCGCGCCCTTGTCGGCGGCAGCAGCCGCAGTCACGAACTGCTCGGCGGCGGCGCGGCGGCAGCGCGAGCGAGCATCGTCATGCTGCGCGCTGGTATCGAGCATCGACGATCGACGGTAATCGGCTGACCTTGTTGTCGAAGACGACGATCGGTTGCGGCTGGTCGTTAGTCGAAGGATCTCGAAGCCGTCGATCGTCAGGTCGGGCACCAGCCGCTGGTTCGTATCGGTCACGCGGTGGTGAACATCGACACTGATCAGCCCTGATCCGCTTTGAAGCGTCGGTTGCTGGGCCGGCACGATCGGCTGCTGCGACGCCTGGCCGACGGCTGCGCTGGCAGGAAGACAACCCCCGGCCAACGCCAGAGCGGCGAGCACGCGTGCGCTTCGGTTACGGTCCAGCTTACCGCAACGATTATTGTGCCCGCGACAGCGCCGCTTACGGCCGGTTCGAGTGCCAGCGCCATCAACCTGTAACCGTCGGGAGACGGGTGCAGGTCGTCTGGGAGGACACGGCGATCCGGCTGGCCGGGGTGCGCCACAGCCGCTCGTGTCGCAGAAGACCACGTCCTGACGGCGATCCGCATAGGCGCTAATCCAGCCGTTCACCGCGTGAATCCGGGCATTCTGGTCATGCTTGCAGAACGGAACGATCGTGCCGGCGACGATAACACCGCGCGCCGCGCGCCCCGGTCGGCATTGCTTCGAGTTCGCGCGTAACGCCTGCCGCGCTGTGCGTCCCTTTTTTTACACGTCGCTGACGCCGGCGATGCATCGCCGACGACCGGAAAGATTTGCAGTCGCAGCGACGTCGCGTTCTGAACCGGTGATGAATCTGATCGCTTCGCTCGCCGTCGATGCGGTCTGCCAACACTTCCCAACTCCTGCGGATGCGTTCATCAGCCAGTAGCGCATTGACTCTCGGCGTTGCCGCTGCCGATCGGCGGTGCTCGAGCGCACTCTGAAACCCGGTGTTCCCGCGGTCGTTGAATCACCCAGCGCCGATGACGATCATGGCGGCTATCAGCACATCGTAATATCGCTATGGTTTCGTGCACCACGCCGCACTTTATCCACCTCTCTGGGCGCTCCGGGTGGCTCACTGCCCGCGCGCCGAGGGAACGGGAGAGTAGCTGAGTTCAGCTGGAGTTTCTGTCGCGGCGTGGATGTCGCCGGGTGAGCGGCGCAGAAGTGGTGACCATCCAGTTCGGCGAGCGGCGCAAGCGCGGAAGGACGCAGCGTGATCCGCGCAAATGAAAACGCCAGGCCCGGTGCATCCATTTGCACGGATCGCTGCGTTCTGGACCGGCTTCAACCACTCGCCGAACTGAAACCCGTGCGTCTCAGGCTCTGTGCCTCGGTGGTTGCTTTTGCCAGGATTTGCTGATCACCACCGCCACATCCGTGAGCACTGAAGTTTGAAGTCTGAAGTCTTGGAAGTCTGCATACCGTTGTCCGCTCATCGCTCACCGAAGATGACCCCGGCACCAAGCTTGAACTCAGGATCGAGGCTGCAGGTTTGACGGCGCGCCATCCACGCCGCACTTTTTCTAACTCTTAGGGCGCTCCGATGGATCACCGCCTCCGCGCCGAGGGAACGGAGTAGCTGACTTCACGGAGTTTCTGTCGCGGCGTGGATGCCGCCAGGTGGAGCGGCGCTGAAGTGAGGACCATCCAGCTCGGCGAGCGGCGCGTGCCGCGGAAGGACGCGCACGCGATCCAGCGAACACGAGACGCCCGGCGCCAGTGCGTTTCGTGTTCGCGGATCGCGATGTCCCCTGTCGGCTGCCTCTCGGCGCAGCCCACTCGCCGAACTGAGACCCGTATCCTCTGCATCCTGTGTCTCCGTGCTGAAGCTTTTTGCCAGCAAAGGCATCACCGCCAACGCTCGGGCAAAATTCCGAGGCCCCTTATCCGACTTGACTGGTCGGAGTTTGTAGCATCTCAGACTGAATGGAGATTCTGAGACTGAATCTCATTTTCATTTAGTTTACAGACTGGCTCTCCAATGCTTCAGGCTAGTCATCACCCTCCGCGAGGGTCTCGAAGCCTTCCTCATCGTCGCCACTTGCGTGCGCATTTTTGCGTCAGTCGGGACGTGACGCTCTAACCAGTGCCGTGCGTTGGGGCATTACTGCCGCGGAGCACATGCAACTGAACGAAGTACAAT
>ERZ1370068.2648-contig-1787_pt1 | contig 66707 bp, 69 predicted proteins | sample MGYA00561227_ERZ1370068 | MGnify/ENA primary metagenome ERZ1370068 (study PRJEB38410, sample SAMEA6850437) | metagenome | study: Metagenomic assessment of the ecological functions of the soil: analysis of the soil microbiota associated with the... | reverse complement strand
GTGCCACTTCGTTCCGGTTACGTATTGCTATTTGTGGGTGCCTCTGTAGCAATCGCGGTCATGTTGACGTTCTCCTCTGTCCTACTACGCGCCGAAAAAAGGTCTGTGAATACTTGATCGATCGTCCCGGATTCATGGCTCAGACGCCCGCTTCCCGGTTCGGGCCAGAAAACCCGCTTCGGGTAGGCTAGAGAAAATGGACGTGCTTTCCGAGGTCTTGAGAGTTCCGTCAAGCTGCAGGGGGCGCTCGTTCTTCAACGCGGAGTTTTCCGCGCCGTGGTGTTTCCACTCCCGCCCCGATCCCCCCGACATCACCTCCCTTCTTCCCCCGAAGCCGAGCACGCGATCATCTTCCACTTCTTGACCGAGGGGCGCGCCTTTGCGCAGCTCGCCGATGGACGGCGCGAGAGCTGACCGCCGGCGACATCATAGTTTCCCGCACGGCGACCCGCACGATACTCGGGCAAACGGCTCCGCTGGACACGCCGTGGACGCGGTGCACGAGTTCCGCGAAAAACCCGGCCGAGGGACTGACGCTGGTCCCACTTTCTGGCGGCGGCGGCGCTGCCACCTTCGATTCGTCTGCGGGTTCTTCGCGTGCGAGCCTCGACTCAGTGAGGTTTTTCTCTCAGGCTTGCCGCCCATGCTGAAGAGTCCACGTCGCGAACGAACCCTCCGGGAAAATGGCTTGAACATTCCATCCGGTTTCGGTGAATCAGGTTGCGAATCGAATGCCGGGGCAGCCTGGCGCTTGCCAAGCTTGTCCGGAGGTGCTGTTCGGTCGAGACGCTGCGGCGTCTACATCACCGCTGCCCGACGACCAGACCGGCTGGCTCGCGGGCGCGCGCGACCCGAGTATCGGCCAGGCTCTCGTCGCTGCTGCACAAGGAGCCGGCGCATGCGTGGACCATCGCGAATCTGGCTCGTCGCGTCGGGCTCTCGCGCACGCGGCTCGCCGGGCGGTTCAGCCATTTTCTCGGGCGAATCGCCGATGGCCTTACCTGGCGCAGTGGCGATTGAAACTGGGAGCGGAGATTCTGCAGTCGACCGAGGACAGCGTCGCGTCGGTCGCCGACGGCGGTGGGCTATGGTTCGGAGGCGGCATTCAATCGCGCGCGTTCAAGCGGCGGGAGTTCCGATTGTCCCCCAGCGCAATTCCGCCGGAAGCAAAACGCGCCGCGCCGCGAGCCAAGGCCACGCGAGCGTCAGCGCGCGATCACCCCTTCGATCGCCGCAATAACCGTGCCAACAACGAATATGTGGGCCAGGATCCCGCGTAGTGGATCCAGTGACGGGGCAAATCGGATCACCAGGCGGAGTTCACCAGGATGGGCACGCCCCCATCGTGCCCTCGCCAGAACCGGCCGAAAGTACCAATGTAGGCCAGAGCGTAAGTTTCACAAACAAACAGTTCTAGTACGAGATTGGGACTGCTGGTGAATGGGACCGCAACAAGGCTATTCTATGTGTGGGCTGGAAAAAACCGCACTCGAATGGGTGCTGCGAGGTGACGGTGCTACCTATTCCGATGCGGTCCGCCCATGATGGGGCCGGGATCGAGGTTTCAGCCTGATCCAGCTTCGCTGAGGCCCGCGTCCTTGGTTCCCCAACTGAGCCGACTCGGGCTGAGTCCGGCGATCCCGGAAGATCAAATCCATTCGAAAATTCTAAGAGTGCAGTCCACGTAAAAAAACCCCTCTGTTGCAACTTGCCCGACCGAAGGAAGGAGCGGGTTGAGAACTCCAAACACCGACTCCCGCAAGCGCACGCTATAACTTAGCCACTCGCTTCATCCGTTCGTGCCCGTTGCAAACAGAGGGCAGGAGCCCAAAGCTACTTCATCAATTCGGTCTCTTACAAGCATCCTAGGTACCAACGTGAAAACCGCATTGATAACAAAGAAGATAAGGATGGCGAATCGGTAAAAGCGTGCGGGTCCGCCCCGCTGCGTGTGTCGCCGTGACACGAGTTGGGTTCGTGAAGCTGGCGGGTGGAGCAACCTGGATTTTCGTGGTGGCGACAGGGCTGGCGATGGCCCCATCGACCCCCGCCCAGGAGCGGCCGACGCCTGCCGCGCAACCTGAGTCGGAAGAGAGGTCATCACGTCTACCGTGCGCCCGCGACTGCTCTGACCAAGTCCCGACTGCGACTTCTGCAGCGGGAGCGCGAGTGAGGTTTCCATGCGCTGGACCCAGTTCGACGCGCTCGTAACCGGCGGCGCCCGCCATGCCCGAACCCGGGTTGGCTGTACTGTATTACCGCGCTTCTGGCGATCGCGCTGCCGGACGAAGCGGTGGATTGGGCGCTGGGGAACTCGGCCACCGATCTGCGCCAGCTCGCAATCGTGTTCGACTGGTGCGCGCCGCTGATGAAAGTCCCTGTCGGGTCGACCGGTTGGGGGCCAAAGATCGAGCGCGCGATGCGTGGCCGGCTCGGCTGGCGACTTGAAGCGTGAAAGCGCGCGGGCGCTGGCAGCGATCGCGATCGCGGACCGGCTGCCCGATCATGGCGTACAGCCGCTGGTTTCAGTCGCCGAAAAATGGTGGCGCACTTCATTCCTGCCCAACCTGGCGAAGCTGCCGCGCAGGCATGCCTACGCGCTCTTCCCGAGGCTTTGCTACACGTGGTGCGCGACAACCTGAAGATCGAGCTGCGCGATTCGGCGCTCCGTTTTTCAAGGCCCTTCCCATCGATCACCCTGGCCAGCCACTATCCTGCGCCGTTCGACGCCGCGGAGAATGAGTATCGCATTCCGGTTTACGCGCGCGCGACGGCCAACCGAACCTGGACGACGCCGCCATGTCCCGCGCGGCCGAATTCGCCATGGTGGCGTACGACAACAACGCAAATGCAGTACGATGCAGGGCTGGCTGATGCAGGATCGGTTCGCGGTGCGCGGGCGCTGGGCGTGGTCTACGAGTTTCTGGCTGGGCCAATCCGTATCAGCCGGGGCTGAGCTACTTTCGTATTGCCGCTGGTGTATCACGACGCGCAGTTGGGGCACGTCTGTTCGCGCGCGCACCAGTTGGGACGAGGACGCGAGCTGGATCGGATATTTTGACGGCCACCTGCAGGTCTTTCAGGGCGGGCGGATTCAGTCGCTGCGTCCCGGCGCGACGTTTAAACCATTAGTAGGCGGCGCCGTGCTTTGATGGGCGTGCGCGACAACAGGCGGCGCAATTCAAGGTCGAGGGCAACCTTATGTTCGTGCTGGGCCTGCAGCCGCGCGCGCATTACGACCTCGAAGTGGACGACCAGGAATTGTCGGACGCCGAAACCGACGTCGGGGGGACCATGGTCCTGTCGTTTCCTCCGGGCCGCGACGCGGGGCGTGCGCATCAAACTCCGTCAGTAACGCAGGCGGTCTTGCCGCCTGTTGGCCTTTTGTGTTACACTTATTTCTGTCATGACAGAAATAGCTGGCATAACACTCCCAAGAAGAAAGTCGGCGGCGGGGGCCGGTCAGGTTCTCGGCGAAGCCGACGCTTATCCGCTTACTACTCAGTAGGGCCCGATTACGAGGCCTGGGTCCGGCGTTCAACATGCACTTTGGATTGCCGGCCGGAATCCATTTGCGCGCGAGACCATGCTCGAGCGCATGAATAGGAGATCTGCGCCGCGCAGGCTTTGGCGAGCCCGGCGTCGAACGTATTCTCGTCTAGGCTGTGGTCTTGGGGCAACCGCGCGGCATGCCGTGGCGCGATTCCGCGGGTTCACGTCACCGGTGTGACCGTCGTGCCGTGGCAGGTGCGGCGCGGAGCGAATTGGCTGCGCAGGCGCCGGGCGGCGATCGAATCGAACTCCTGCTCGCCGACTATCAGGCGACCGGCCTCCCCGCGAAGTCGTTCGACGCCGCCTAGCCGCGATCGAAAGCTCCTGCTACGGCGAGGAGGCGGGCAAGGCCAAGCTGCTGGGCGATAGCATCGTTTTACACTGCCGCGGCGGTCGCCTGGTAGTCGCCGACGGCTTCCTCAAGCGTCCGCCGGAAGAAATGGGACGCGTCTCGCAAAGGCTCGTCGCGCGGCATCAGGGAGTCGTGGGTGATTCGCGAGCTGGGGCCAGCTCGCCGAATTCCTACAGGAGCTGGAGTGCGCCGGGTTCGGCGACGTCCAGGTCGAGGACCTGCGCTGGCAGCGTCGCGCCGTCGGCAATGCAGATTCCCCTGGTGACCGCGCGCTTCCTCTTTACCCGAACTGCTCGCATCCCAGCGCGGCCGCATGGACGCGCGAGCGCTGGAACAACGTGCTGTAGGTCCGCTGCTTGCGGGCTGCTGCTTCGCGCTGCCCGGTCGCGAGATGAGTTACAACCTGATCAGCGCCACGAAGAACTAGCTACCGGTCTGGCAAAGGCTGCTTGCTCTTATCAAGCTGGTTGGTAAGCGCATGCGCCTTGCTGCGACACGGTCTCGCCGTCTCGATTCTATGTCTTACCTGCCTGACCGCGCGAGGGCCGAGCCCCGCCATCGTGCCCGGCCAACGCGGCGAACTCGGTAATCTGGCGCCACCGACCAACATTTCTGCACTGGACTTGTTCTACGGCGCAGGCGGCGCGACCATGCGCCCGCGTCGGCCCGTTCACATTCGTCGAAGAGGACCTGGACGGAACCCAGCCCAAGTTCGTCGTCGCCGATCCGAAGGGGGCGTCCGCTGGACACGTGAAGCTGGGACCCGGAGGCTCAAGCCGGAAACTGCGGCGACGCGAGGTGTTTGGGCCGCCGGCTACTTCGCGAACGAGGTTTACTATCTCGAGGGAAATTCAAGTGCGCGATCTTCCCGCGCGCTTGCATCGCGGGCAGAGCCGAGTGAAACCCAACGGCGGCATTTTGCCATGGCGTCCGGTTGGGCGATCACCTGACCCGCCGAGCGAAAGCTCGGCCATTGGACCTGGTCGGAAAATCCATTCGTCGGTACGCGCAGAGTTCAACGGACTCCGCGTCGTCATGTCGCTCCTCAACAACTGGGATCTGACCGACGATGAATATTATCCGCTGCGTGTACGAGCGGTGGAGGCCCGCAAAAGGGGGCAGCGCCGATTCATGGTGAGGCGATCGTCGGATCCACGCTCGGCACGGGCAAGCGACTGGGCTGGCCGATGAAACACTGCCGAGGAGATGTCGACGCATTCCGGCGCTCGGCGTTTTCCTTCTCGCGCCGAATCCGATCGCGCGGATCTTCACGCGCCGGCGGGTGCCTCGCTTGTTTTCCTCGCGACCCCGCAGAGAGTATCGCGCCAAGGCGCGGATCAGAGTGGATCGGCGACAGCCATCCCCCGCCGCGACGCGCAGGTGGATCGAGCGCAAGTGCTCGCGGCACTCTCGCCAAAACAGATACGCGACGCATTCCGCGCCGCCGGTACTCGCCCGAAGAAATAGAAGGGTTCGCCGCCACCATCGAGCAGAGAATCCGGGAATTACAGCGGTTGCAGTAGGTGCGGAGCTCGACATCGATCTCCGGCGAGAGGCGGCGCGGATCCGGTCAGAGCCGCGGATGCTCGTCGGGGCGAAGGCGACGATCTCGTGCGCTCCGCCCGCGACTTCGACGAGGCCGCCGAGAGAGCCCTGCACGTAGTTCCCGATCCCGAGAAGCGGGTGCGAGAGCGGTGACACGTCGAACGCGATCCTCACCGAGCCGGCCTGTAGACGAAGCGGTTGAAGTGCGCCCCGAGCTCGCGGTCGTCCGGGTTGCCGCCGCCGTGAACCTCGGCCGGAACGGCCGTCGGGCGTCACCGTGTAGGCGACGCGGCAGTCACGTGCGGTCCATAGGCGTCACCGGGACACTCAAGACGGCGCGCCCCTCAGGAGGCAGGCGGACACGCCCCACGACGGCGCCGTTCGAGCGCGCGACGATCGTCTGTGGCTCGACGAAGAGGCTCGGGTCGCTCGAGAGCGCGACGGCGAGCCGCCCGGGCACAGCGCCGCCGCAGTGTAGGTCACCGTCGCCGCCGGACCACGTGTCGTTCGGGTACAGGCCGTCGACCCGCGACCGCCGAGACGAGCGGCGGTCACGACGCGCCAGAGTGTGATCCCCCAGCCCTTGTCGCTGGCGATCGGCTCGCCGTCCGGCTCGAACGACGAGTCCGCGAGCAGATAGTCGTCCCGGACAGGCGCACCGTCGGGCAGCGTGACGCGGCCGGACTGTCGGATCGATCCGGACGCGCGTCTCGGGCAGATCGCCCGGCGTCGGATCCGTCACGTAGTAGACCGGGCCGACGCCTGCGGTTGAAGAACTCGTTCTCGTTGCACGGTCAACCGAGTCCGTGCGCCCGGTCCAGAGAAATGCCGCCTGCGTCCCCGGTGCGAGGCGCCTGATCGATCCAGTCCCGGTCCGCCGTACGGATGCCCTGGAAGAGCGCACCCCGCGAGGACTGCTCGAATCCGTGCGTGCCCCACCAGATCGGTCGGATCGCGAGGACCCAGAGACCGAGCACGAGGAGCGGCAGGCCGACGGCGTAGCGCGCCGGCACGAGGAGGAAGGTCGCGGCCAGGCCCGCCGCCAGCGCGAGTGCGGCAAGCCGGATCCAGTCGTCGCCGATGCGGTCATCCAGCGACCACAGCGGCAGCAGCATGAGCGTGTCGGTGATCGCAGACGTCGTGAGGAACCGGTCGAACGGGATCGCCACGACGAGCAGTGCCGAGATCGCCAGCGGCGAGCGTCGCGAGCACCCGCGGGCGGGGAGCGCCGCGCTCGATCCACGCGAGGAGCGCGATGCAGAGGAGCGGCGCGACGTAGAACATGTTCCGCTCCTCGATCCGGTCGGAGAACTCGGATGCGAACGTCGCGACGACCGGAACGATGCAGACCGTGAGCGAGACGGTCGCGGCGAGGAACGCCTGCAGGCGCGCGTCGAGCGAGCGGGCCCGGGCGACGAGGACGATCGTCGCCGCGAGCGGGATCACGAGCACGTAGAGGGCGAGCTCGGCGACATGCCACCAGAGGTAGCGCAGTGCCGCGCCCGACGTCGTAGCTCCGCGTCGCCGACGGGCGCAGTAGGCGCCGAGCAGGTCCAGCAGCGAGCGTCCGGACGTGAGCTGCGCGACGAGCGACAACGAGGGCGACCGCGGCAACGAGCCCGTAGAGCCAGCGGAAGCGAGCGAGACGTCGAGCGGAGGCCGCGCGGCTCGAAGATCGCGAGCACGAAGCGGCGCGAGCAGGACGGCCGGGCCGAGCGCGACCGCCTGCACGCGGGTCGCGTACGCGAGTCCGCACGAGCGCGAGCAGGAGCGCGACCCACGGCGGCGTCGGCCGCTCCGAGCACGACGACGAGCACGAGCACGACGACGAGGAAGAGCGGGTAGAAGGCGTTCTCGGTCATGACGGTGCCCGTGTACGCGAAGCGATGGGACGCGCAACCGCGAGCACGCGCGGCGAGGAGCGCCAGACCGTCGCTCGAGCGACCCGCCGCGCGAGCAAGAACGCCGGCATCGCAGCGAGCGACATGAGCGACGGCGTTCATCGTCTTCACGGCCGCGTACGCGTCGGGCAGGCGCGTCGAAGAGCGCGTACGCGGGGCTGATCAGCAGCGGGTAGACGACGCTGTAGCCGGGATCGGGCTGATCGCGGAGCAGCGGCTCGCCGGCGTCGGCGATGCTCGCGCGCGAGCTCCGACCAGATGAGCTCGTCGACCATGATGAACGGGGCGACGATGCCGCGAGCGAGCACGGCGCGAACGAGCGCGCGAGCCGACGACGATCGCGGCCAGCCACGCCCACGGCGGGGACTCCGCGGAGCGCTCTACCCAAGGCTCGACCTCGGCGAGGCGGCGGGCGATCTCCGCTCGCCTCGGCCGTCGTCCGCCGAGATCCCGACGTCCGCCGCAGCCTGCGCTGACCTCGCGCGAGCACCGCGTCGTCGACCGCCGCGCCGCCGGCGGCTCGCTCGAGCGCGGCGACGTACAGCTCGGCGACGCGGTCGACGTCGTGCTCGCGCCGCGCGAGCTCGCGCCGCGCTCGCACCCATCGCCGCGCGAACGTCCGGTCGCGAGCGCGAGCAGCTCGAGCGCCGCGGTCAGCGTCGCCACCTCGTCGTCGTCGGGCGGCACCTTGAGCGCGACGTCGTCCGGCAGCTCGGAGAACCAGCCGACGTCGCTGACGACGAGCGGCTTGCCGAGCGAGAGCGCCGCGGATCGACGCTGCCCGACGTCTCGCCCATCGTCGGGTGCCGCAGGTTCACGAGCACGTCGCTCCCGGCCATGAGCGCCCAGAGCCTCGTCTCGTCGACCCAGCCCTCGCGCACGAGCGCCTCGTCCGTCGAGCCCGATGCGCTGGAGCCTGCCGGTCGAGGTCGAAGCCCGGCGACGTCGGCGCCGACGAGCAGGAGGCGTGCAGGTCGGGATGCGCTCTGCCGGACGCGCCGCCGATCGCCTCGAGCAGCTCCGGGATCCGCTTGCTCGAGTTGCACGACGCCGAAGCAGCCGACGACGGTGCCCGTGGCAACGCGCTCGGGCTCGAGCGGCCGGAGCCGGCCACGCCGGATGCGGTACGACGCAGATCGGCCCGTCGTAGCCGGCCGCGCGCGCGTGATCGCGGACGTAGCGCGAGTGGACGATGAGCGCCGTCGCGTGCTCGAGCACGAACGACGCGCGAGCGGGAAGTCGGCCGGGCCGTGACTCCCACAGCGGCGGGATCCGCTTGTCGAGGACGCCGTGCGCGAGCGAGCCGGCCGACGACGCCGTGCTCGCGCTCCATCGCGGTCGAGGTAGCCGTGGCCGTCGCGGCGGCCGACGGTCATCCCGGCGACGAGGTGGTGGAGCACGAAGTCGTGGAGCACGACGACGCCCGGGCCGCCTGCCGCAGCGCGTCGACGATCCAGCCGTGCGCGTCCGGGTTGTTGCCGACGTGGTAGAGCGCGACGTCCGTGCCGCGCGGCGGCGCGCTTGCGGCCGTGCCGCGACGACCGTCGACGTCGATCGCGCTCCGCAGCGCCGGCAGCAGCAGCGCGCTGTAGTCGGCGATCCCCGACTGCTCCGGCGGCATCGGGCTGAAAGTAGGCGACCTTCATGCGAGCAGCCTGCCGATCGCGCGATCCCACGTGACCTCGCTCGCGATCGCCTTCCCGGCCCGGCCGTACGAGCGCCGCCTCGTCCGGATGCTCGCGCAGCCAGCGCGAGCGCCGCGCGCGATCTCGGCGGCGTCCGGGCGCGACGACGAGGCCGGTGCTGCCGGTCGCGCGACGACCTCGAGCGGGCCGCCCGCGTCGGTCGTCGTCACGACCGGCTTCTCCGAGAGGAACGCCTCGTAGCGGCACCATCCCGTAGTCCTCGTCGACGGGCGCGTAGTAGACGGCGAGGCAGCGCGCGTAGAGATCGGCGAGCTCGCCCTCGCCGACACTCGGCCCGCGAAGCGACGCGCGCCCGTTCGAGGCCGCGCTCGCGCGCGAGCCGCTCGAGCCGCTCGCGGTCGGGCCGTCGCCGGCGATCGACGACGTCGAGCGCGGGTCGCGCGCCGCGGCCTCGAGCAGCAGGTCGATCCGCTTCGCCCGGTCGAGGCCGGTTCGACGGAGAGGACGAAGTCGCCGTACTCGTCGCAGCGGTAGTCGAGCGCCTGCGGCGGGTGCGGCAGCACCTCCGCGTCGAGCCCGGTCGAGCGCTCGAGCCGGCCGGCGACGTTCTCGCGAGGTCGCGAACGAGCCTGCGTCGCCTCGCCGAGCGCGACGCCGGTCGAGCGCCTGCACCTTGCGGCGAACGGCGCGGTCCTCGGGCGAGTCGCCGAACTGCCCGAGCGTCGGTGCGGTCGAGCTCGTACGCCTGCCGGAACTGGTGGACGAGCCAGACGCGCTTGTCCGGATGCCGGACGACGTACGACGGGAACTTCGTCGCGACGACGACGATCGATCCGGCTTGCCGTCCGCCTCGTCGAGGTCGAGCATGCCGCCAGAGGAACGCCTGCGTGAGCACGCGCGCGCCCGGATACCACTTGAACGGGCACCGAGACGAGGTCGGCCTCGTGCCCGCGCGCGCGCAGCTCCTCGACGAGCGCGTCCGTGAAGATCTCGGCGCCGCCGCGCGCGAACGGCACCTGCGGGCGCACGGACGGCGATCCTCATCGGCTGCCCGGTGCGCGTCGCCGTCGAGCTCCGGCCTGCAGGCGGTCGACCTGCTCCTGGAGGTCGTCGATCAGACGCAGCGCGGCGGCGTTGAACGAGCGCTGGTCGTACGCGAGCGGCTCCACGTACCAGCGCATGAGCTTGCGCAGCACGCGCCTTGACCGGCGTGCCGATGCCGCCGCGGACGCCTGGACGAAGCCGGAGCGAGCGGTCGGCGGACACCGGCCAGAGCCGCTCGGCCTCCGCGCGGGCGACCCGCCGGTCGTCCTCGTCGCCCGCTGCCGGCCGGGATCGGCCCCCGAGCGGCGCACCTCCTCGCGAAGGCGCGGAAGAGCTCCGTCGACGTCGACCGGCGACTCCGCAGAAACCCCTGCAGAATCGCCATTTTTGGCGTCGTCAGAGGGCATCGCGGCATTCTAGCCGGGTCATAGGATTCGGTCCAGTAGGCTGAGAGCGTGCGCGTCGGGCTCTCCCTCCTCACGCTCTCCCCGGCGACCTCGGTGGCTCGGAGACCTACGCCCGACAGCTCGTGCGGGCGCTGTCGCGGGTCGGGGCGCTCGACTACGCGGTGCTCGTCCCGCGCGCGCGAAGGATGCGGCGGAGGGTCTACCGGCGATCGAGGTCAAGGATCCGCCCGTCGGCCAAGCGCGGCCCGCTCCGGATCGCGACGATGGCGCTCCAGGCGCGCCGCACGAAGGAGCGTCGGCGATCAGGTCGCGAGGCTCGACGTCGTCCACTATCCGCTGACCGTGCCGTCGCCTCGCGTGCAGCGTCGCCGACGGTCGTGACGCTGCACGACGTCCAGCACCGCGACCTGCCGGAGTTCTTCGGGCCGGCGCGCCGCTCGTTCCGCCGACTCGCGTACGACCGCGCGGCGCGCGTCGGCGGCCGCCGTGATCGTGACGAGCGAGTTCGTGCGCGAGCGCGCCCGCGACGTCCTCGACCTCGACCCGGCGCGCATCCACGTCGTGCCGCTCGCGATCGACCACACGGTCTTCCGGCCCGGCGACGACGGAGCGCGAGCCGCATCGCTCCTCTACCCGGCGCGAGGCGTGGCCGCACAAGAACCACGCGCGCCTGTTCCAGGCCTTCGCGCTGCTCCGCGAGACGCGGCCGCAGCTCCGACTCGATCCTCACCGGCGGCGGCCTCGAGCGGCTCGAGCCGCTGCCCGGACGGAGTCGAGAGCCTCGGCTGCGTCCCGGCGGCGCAGCTCGCGTCGCTCTACCGCCGCGCGGCGCTGCCTCGTCTACCCGAGCCTCTACGAGGGCTTCGGGATCCCGCCGCTCGAGGCGATGGCGTGCGGCTGCCCGCGTGGCGGCCTCGAACGCAGGCGCGATCCCGGAGGTCTGCGGCGACGCAGCCGTCCTGTTCGACCCGACCGACGTCGGAGGCGATGGCGTGCGGCGATGGTCGAAGCCGACAACCGCCGCGAGGAACTCCGCGAGCTGGGTCTCGCACGCGCCGCGCTCTTCACGTGGGACGAGACGGCCCGAGGGCACGAAGCGTGTACGAGGCAGCTCCAGCGCAGCGCCCGCAGGTACGCCCACGACTCCGTGAGGCCGCGCGGCCGCACGAACAGCACGAGGAGCGCGTAGAAGGCGAGGCCGACGGTCGCCGACGCGAGCGACCCGAGGACGAAGCGGGCGGCAGGAACGCGAGCAGCGTCAGTCCGCGCGATCGCAGCCGACGCGAGCAGCAGGCCGCGCGCGCCGGCGTCGGAGCGCCCGAGCTCGCGCAGGAGGGCAGCGAGAACGAAGCCCGTGGACAGTGCCGAGTGCGACCGCGATCCCGTCGAGCTCGAACGCCTCGGAGCCGAGCCAGGCGAGCGGCGCCTGCGAGCACGAGGGCGCCGAGGCCGATCCAGGGCAGCGGCCTGCAGACGCCTCGGTGACGAACGCGAGCGGGAACGTCACGTTCACTCCGACCGCGACGACCATCCACGGAGCGAGCGCCACGATGAGCTGCGCAACCTCGGCGCCCGTCTCGTCGCCGTATGCGTCCCCGAGAACGCCTCCGACGATGATCGGCGCCCTCGAGCGCGAGGACACCGACTGCCGCACCGATGACGGTGAGCGCGACCCACGCGGCGGCGATCACGTGACGCGCGCTCGTCGTCGCGTCGAGGCCGCTGCGGGAGAGCGGAACCGAGGAGACGAGCCCGATCGAGAAGGCGGTCACGCCGACGAGCGTGGTCGCCGCGAGATAGGCGTACCCGAAGCTCGTCACGGCACCCGAGCCGAGCCGCCCGGCGAAGGGCACGGAGACGACGTACGCGCAGCTGGAGCGCCAGCGGGATCGCCGCGGCTGCGACGAACAGCGCGAGGCGGTCGCGGAGAGGGTCTCCAGTGGGTCGAGCGGCGCTGGCCGGCATCGAGGTCCGGTGAGCTCGCTAGGGCGAGCACCGCGTACGGCACGAGCGAGCGCGATCGCCGCGCTGATCGCCATGCCCCGGGACACCGCCACGATCCCGTCCGCGCCGACGCGCGACGAGGATGTAGCCGAGGCCCACCGCGCTCGCCACGGCGTAGCCCAGCGCCGGCGTCGCGTAGTCGTCGAGGGCGGCGAGGCGCGCTCGCGCCGAGCCCGACGAACAGGTGGGCCATCGGCCGCCGGCACGATCCAGCGCAGCGCACTCGCGCAGGAGTCCTGCGCTGCGGCGGACCCGTTCCCGGTCAGGACCTGCGCGAGCGGGTCGGCGACGAACACGCTGATCGCGACCAGCGGCACGCCAGACCACCAGCAGGGCGGTCGCGAACCCCGCGACCATCGAGGCCAATCTGCGCTCCTGCTGTGCGCGAGCGAGCGGAGGTAGCACCGAGACGCGGATCGCCTGCGAGGCGGTGATGATCACGACGAACACGCCGTACGCGGCGAAGAACCCGTCGGTCTGCTCCGTGCGCCCGAACTCGCGCGCGATGACCACGCCGATCACCGCCGCGAAGCCGCTGACCACGAGCAGCGAGGTAGCCGTGAGCGCGGCGCTCGCCAGAGATCCCAGGCCGGACGACTCTGTACGCTTGGCCACCGACGCGGAAGCGTACGGACCATGCCGAACGACACCCTCTGGACAGGCGGCACGCTCGACGATCTCCCGCCAGGAGTTCGGCGGCGTCTACGACGGTCGAACGGTGCTCGTCACGGGTGCGGACGGCTTCATGGGCTCGCACCTCACGGACGCGCTCGTCGAGCTCGGCGCCGACCGTGCACGCGTTCGTGCGCGCGACCTCGAGCGGCGCGCTCAACAACATCGGGCACCTGCGCAGACCGCCTGACGGTCCACTTCGCCGACCTCACCGACCGCACGTCGGTCGACTACCTCGTGCGCGAGCTCGCGGCGACGCGCCCGACCGGCCGTACGTCTTCCACCTCGGCGCGCAGGCTCACGTCGGCGAGTCGTGGCACCGGCCGTACGAGACGGTCGCATGGCGAACGTGCTCGGCACGCTCAACCTCCTGCAGGCGATCGTCGACGTCGGCCTCGAGCTCGAGAAGTTCGACACCGGCCGGCACGTCCGAGGAGTACGGGAACGTCCGCGCGAGTCGGTGCAGCGACCACCACGACTTCGACGAGCACGGCGGGCTCATCCTCCACGAGCGCTCGCCGCATCAACCCGAAGTCGATCTACGCCACCGCGAAGGTCGCGCGCCGACTTCCTGACCATGAACTACTACGACGCCTTCGGCGTACCGGGCGTCGTCACGCGGATGTTCAACAACTACGGCCCGCGCCAGAACCCGCGCTACGTCACGGGCACGATCATCACGCAGGCGCTCGACGCGCGAGCACGATCGAGCTCGGCGCGCTCGAGCCGCTGCGCGACTTTTGCTTCTGCACCGACGGCGTGCGCGGCCACCTGACGGTCGCGGCGCACGGCACAGCCGGGCGACGTCTACGTCTACGGCCAGGGCGAGAACATCTCGATGCGCGACTGGGTCGACCTCATCCTGCGCGTCGGTGAGGCGGAGGGCTTCTGGCCGGCGACCGGCAGATCGTCCCGACCGCATCGCGCCACCGGCCGGGAGCGAGCGAGCGTCCTGGCCCTCCGCGTCGGCCACGAGAAGCTCACGTCCGAGACCGGCTGGCAGCCACGCGTGACGTGGGAGGAAGGCGTCCGCGAGACCATCCGCTGGTACGCGGACAACCGCGGATCGGTGGATCGGCCGTGTCGACTGGCTTCCGACTCGCGCGCCTGTCCCTGCCCGGCTGAGCGAGCTCAGTCCTGTGCGTCGAGCGTGCAGAGCGTCATGAAGCGCGCGCTGCTCCGCCGTTGGTGGACTGGTCCCAGAGGAGCACGACCCTGCGTCGCCGCTCGAGCCGGGATGCAACGTCCGCGGCCCCGACGGACGTGTACGCGTCGTAGACGCGCTCGGCGTCGCGGTCCGAGCCGCCCAGAGCGACCGTGACGGCATTTCCGTCGACGCGGTCCTCACGCGCGCCGCGCCCGGCGCTCTCGGCGACCGGGTCTCCGACGACGGACTCGAAGGGAGTGCTCCGCTCGGTCAGGCATGTCTGGACCAGCTCGAGGTGCGACGGCTCGTCGGCGACCAGCGCGCGGCCGAGGCCGCCGAGCACCTGGACCAGGATCACCGCGCTGACGACCGCGACCTGATCGCGACCCAGCCGGCCGCTCGGCCCGGCGGCCGTCTGCGGTCACGAGCGTGCTCACCACACCAGGAACGGGAGCTCGGCGAGTGCGGTGGCGACGAGAACCACCGCGAGGACGAGAGCGACCGCTCGACGCCGTGAGAGCACGTCGACGGCGAAGCCGAAGCACAGCGCGAGTGCCGGGGCGGCCGCGAGCGCGTACGTCCCCTTGATCGTGTCGCCGTCGGTGGACGGGTAGGCAACCGACAGGAAGAGGATCGAAGCGACGGCGGCAATCGGGGGCAGCACGGCAACCAGCCGACCGACGTCCTCGCGCGGGCGGGTCACCGCGAGGCCGAGAAGCGCCACGACTCCGACCAGCGCGAGAGCCGTCGGCAGCAGCCCGAGGACGCTCTGACGCGACAGCGTCGCGTCGATCGCGTCGGTTCTCTCCGCTCGACCGGTCCCCCACGACCAGATGCCGAAGTAGTCGCCCCACGTCTCCGGAATACAGCACGGGCCAGAAGCGGTCGTCGAAACCGTCCCGACCAGGGGCTGCGAACGACCTCAGGGACCTGCGCGTCCACGTAGAAGCTGACCGGCCGGCGCGCGAGGAGGAACGTGTCCGGCTGCGAGCGGTTGAACACCGGATTCGAATAGCGCGTCGCCTGGTGCACGTACCACGGGGCGGGAACGAGCACGGCCAGCAGCACGACGACCGCGAGTGACGTCACTACCTGCCTGCGAAGCGGGCGGTCGATCACCGCGACGACACCGAGGACGACGACGGCGACCACAGCCATCCAGAGCGACCACGCGCGAACGAGCTGCCCGAGACCGAGGAGGAGCCCGAGCGAGACCGCGAGCCACCAGGCGTACCGGCGCGTGCGAACCATGTGCGCGAGGACGAGGAGCGCGCCGGCCGTCACGAGCATCCCGAGCGGCTCGGGATGGAACATCGCCCCGCTTTCACCACCGCCGGAAGGAAGGCGAAGAAGGCCGTGGCAGCCAGCCAGACGACCGGTCTCGCCGGCCAGAGCGTCCGCGCGAGGAGAAGAACGAGCAAGCAGGTGGCGATCACGGCAACGGCGCTCACGAGCTGGCCCGGATGCCCAGGATCCTCGAGGTCGAGGCCGCTCGCCAGCTCGACCAGCGCGCCCGCTACCGCCGGATATCCGGGGGAGTGTGGTACACGCCGGTTCCCTCTGGGAGGACGCCACGCGTGACGAGGTCGTGAGCGTAGGTGAGGTACTCCTGCGCGTCGTAGCCGCCGATCGACGGGTACGTCAGCGCGTTCCGGACGGTGACGAGTCCGAGCACGAGGACGATCGCCAGCGAGCCGGCGACCGACATCCTGGCCGTCACCGGCCTCCGGCTCAGCCTCTCGGCCGGCTGGCATCGTGGGTCTCGTCCGACCACGGGCCAACCCTAGTCGGCCGGCTGTCACCTCACGGGCGGCTTGTAGCCTTCTCCGGATGCGAGCTTTGGTCACCGGCGGCGGAGGATTTCTCGGGTCGCACCTCGTCGAACGTCTCGAAGCCGACGGCCACGACGTCGTCGCCGCGCGCAGCGCCGACTACGACCTCACGGCGATGGACGACACCGCGCGGATGTTCGGCGACGCGGCGGCCGAGGTCGTGTTCCACCTCGCCGCCGAGGTCGGTGGAATCGGGGCGAATCGCGCGAATCCCGGCCGCTACTGGTTCGCGAACCTCACGATGGGCGCGAACGTCCTCGAGCAGGCGCGCCTCCACGGAGACGCCCAAGCTGGTGATCGTCGGCACGGTGTGCTGCGTATCCGAAGTTCGCGTCCGTCCCGTTCAACGAGGACGACCTCTGGGACGGCTATCCGGAGGAGACGAACGCGCCGTACGGCGTCGCGAAGAAGGCAGTCCTCGTCGGCGCGCAGGCCTATCGCGAGCAGTACGGGCTCGACGCGATCTTCCTCCTCCCGACGAACCTCTACGGGCCGCGGGACAACTTCGACCTCGAGACGTCGCACGTCATTCCGGCGCTCATCCGGAAGATGGTCGAGGCCGAGGACGAGGTCGTGCTGTGGGGCGACGGCTCGCCGACGCGGGAGTTCCTGTACGTCGACGACTGCGTCGAAGGGCTCGTGCTCGCAGCCGAGCGCTACGACGGCCCCGAGCCCGTCAACCTCGGCGCGGCGCGCGAGATCTCGATCACGCGAGCTCGCCGAGCTGATCGCCGACATCACCGGCTACGAGGGCCGCATCACGTGGGACACTGAGAAGCCGAACGGCCAGCCCAGGCGGAGCGTCGACGGCAGCCGGGCACGCGAGCTCTTCGGCTTCGAGGCGCGGACGCCGCTGCGCGACGGGATCGAGCGCACCGTCGCCTGGTATCGCTCGGCGGTCGCGGGTGTCGGTCGCGACGCTAGGTCCCGTCGGCGTCGCCCACAGGTTGGGGCGCACCGTCGATCGGCTGCTCGCGCACCCGCGCGCGTCGTCGGGGACGCTGGTCGGCGCGCAGATCGCGCCTGACGCTCGTCCTCGCGCTGTCCGTGGAGCACAACGGCTGGGTCTGGTTCCAGGGCGGCGACCAGATCTGGATGACGACGACCGGGCTGGCTCTCGGCCGGCGCGGAGCTCCCGCCCACGGAGATCGGCTACCTCTGGCCGGCGGTGCAGGCACCCGTCACCTGGGGGACGGGACCGACGTACGTGCAGGCTCTCCCGCCGCTGGTCATCGGTCAGGTGCTCGTCCTCGGCCCGATCGCGCTGCTCTGCGTGTACGGCATCGCCGCGCGGATCGGCGGACGCCTCCTCGCGTGCTGGGCGTCGCTTCTCTGGGTCATCGCACCGTTCGCGGTGATTCCGCTCTTCGTCGACCGCTACCAGGAGCGCTGGAGCGAGCAGTTCCTCCCGCAGGCGCTCGGCCTCACCGCCATGGCCGACTTCCCGTCGATGGTGCTCGTCGCTCGCCGGCGTGCTCTTCGTCGTCCGGTCGCTCTCGCCCGGCCGGGTCCCGGACGCCGTCCTGGCCGGCCTCGCTGATCGGGGCTGCCGGTGCGCTCGAAGCCTCCGAACCTCCTCGTCGTTGCGGGCGTCGGTGCTCGCCTACGTCGTGGCCCGCCGCTGGCGCGAGGGGCTCGCATGCGGAGCCGCGATCGTGCCGGCACTCCTCGTCCTCCTCCTCTGGAAGGTGCGCGGGCTCGGCGAGATTCCGGCGTTCGCCCTCGACCAGGCCCGGCTCGCAGCGGGGTCGGCTCCGCCGGTCGCCGCCCTGCAGCTCGACCGCTATTTCGACCTCGACTTCGAGCACTGGCGGCAGCAGATGGGCCAGCTGCGCGAGTTCTTCTGGAGCGCACGGCTCGCGCAGTGGGCCCCGGTCGCCGGGCTCCTGCGCCGTCGCTGTCGGGTGCGGCGCGGCCCGATCGCGGCGCTGCTCGGCGGCTGGCTCGCGGCCTTCCTCGTCGTGAAAGGCTTCTCCGACGCGGGCGACGATCGAGTCGGGATCGTTCTGGCGCGCTGCTCATGCCGGCCTGGCCCGCGTATCTCCTGCCTCTTCGCGTCGATCCCGCTGCTCGTCCCGACGCTGGCGCGCCGGCTCGGCGACCGGCTGCAGCTCGCGCCGAGCTCGAGCGTCTCGCCTCGCTGGATCGTCGCGGTCGCCGTCGGCACGCCGTGGTAGATCCCCGGCGATCGCGATCGCCGCGTCGACCGCCGCTCGGCAAGACGACCAGCAGAAGACGGTGGTGCAGGACTTCGAGAGCGGGAACATCCTCACGCCCGATCGACGACGGGCGTCGCAGCTCGACGTGCAGGCGACGACGGCCGGCGCGGCGGCTCGACCTGGACGGGCGGCGGCCCGTGGTGCGCCGACGTCTTCTACCGCGTCTACCGCCACCGACGAGCGCGTCCGGACGACACGATCTGCTTCGTCTCGGCGAGGCGTCGCGTGGTCTACTGCGTGCTGCACAGGGTCAGCCGATCGCGTCGACGCGCGACCTCACCTATCGTCGACGCAGTCGGCGCCTCCGACGGCCACGTACCGCGATCGGCGTCGGCACGAACTGGATCGACGACCCCGAGGCGGGGGACGTCTTCGCGTTCAGCCTTCCGGTCGCCGTGCGCGGCTGAGCCGCTCCTCGAGCAGCGCGATCCGCTGCGCGAGATCGACGTTCTCGTCCGTGAGCCGCGAGATGACCGTCGAGTAGTGCAGGAGCACGAGGAAGATGAAGAGCGTCGCGACCGCGAAGAGCACGGCCGGCGGGTAGCTCGTCACGCCGAGCCAGCCGGCGATCGTGTTCAGGCCTCCGCGCCAGAGCGAGAGGACGAGCAGGACGACCCCGGTCGCGAGCCACAGGAGTGCGTAGCGCTCCTTCAGCCGCCGCCCCCGGACGAGCTCGACGACGACGAGGATCAGGATGATCGAGGCGACGGCGCCGGCGATCGACGCGCGAATCGGCGTCATCGGCGAGCGGTCTCGAGCCGCGGGTAGCGCCGGAGGCTGGCGACGAGCAGGGCGAGCATGACCTTGACGATGTAGTAGAGCGAGCGGACGAACGTGATCGACGACGTCCCGGCCTGCCGCTCGCGCATGTCGACCTGCACCTGCGTCGAGCGCGTAGCCCGCTGCGCAGCGCGACGAGCGTGCGCCTCGACCTCCGGGTAGTCGTGCGGATACTCGACGGCGAACAGCTCGATTCCGGCGCGGTTGAGCGCCGGCGAAGCCGGAGGTCGTGTCGGTCACGTGCTGCCCGCCGAGCAGGGAGACGAGTCGCGCGAAGACGCCGATCCCGACTCTGCCGCGCGAACGGAGGCCGGTACGTCCCGCCCGGGTCGACGAAGCGCGAGCCGATCGACGAAGTCGGCGTCGCCCGCGCGAATCGGGCCGAGGAGCTTCCCGAGCTCCGGAGGCGTCGTGCTGCCCGTCGCCGTCCAGGCGAACCGCGACGCTCGTACCCCTCGTCGCGCGCGTACCGGAACCCCGTCTGCACCGCGCCGCCGATGCCGACGTTGAACGGCAGCCGCGAGCACCGTCGCGCCGTGCGCTCGGGCGACCGACGCCGTGTCGTCGCTGGAGGCGTCGTCCACGACGACGACGTCGATGCGCGCGGTCGAAGGCGCGGATCTCGTCGACGACGCCACCGATCGCGCCGGCCTCGTTCCACGCCGGGACGATCGGCGACGAGCCGTCCTCGCTCACGCGGCGACCCCGGCCTCGAGCCCGACGAGCTCGAGGAGCCGCCGCGCGCGGTGCGCGTACGTGTGCTCGTCGAGCACGCGCTCGCGGGCGCGCCTCCCCATCTCCTCGGCCTGCGCCGGGATCGGCGACGAGCTCGCGGTACGCGGCCACGGCCTCCTCGGTGCTCTCGACGATCGACGAGCTCGCGCCCTGGCTCGAACCAGCGCTCGATGCCCTTCGTGCGGGTTCGAGACGATCGCGGCGCCGGATGATGCGAGCTCGAACGGTCGCGCGGTCGACGAGCCGGCCACGGTCGCGTGCGGGCGGCGCGTCATGTTGAGGTTGACGCGTGCCGCCGAGATCGCGCGCGCGAACAGGTTGAACGGGATGTCGCCGATCGTCCGCGCCTCCCCGGTGTCGCCCTGGAAGTCGAGACCGCCGAGCGCGAAGTCGAGCTCGGGCGCGAGGCGCGACGGGCTCGCCGACCATGGTCTTCATCCAGTCGCGCCGGAACTTGTCCCCGTACCCGTAGAAGAAGACGTCGACCTCCTTCTCGACGGCCTGCGGAGCGAAGAACTCCGGGTCGGCGCCCCAGTAGAGCGCCTCCGCGCGGCGCGCTCCGAGCTCGCGCAGCCGCCCGATGCCGCCCTCCGAGTTCGACAGCACGAGGTCGTACTCCCACGGATCCGCACCGTGGTACGGGTTGAAGCCCGTGTCCATGCCGCCGTACTCGGGCAGGCTCATCGGCACGTCGCCGTCGTAGAAGACGATCGGGATGCCGAAGCGCTCGCGCAGCGCATCCGGGATGCCGCGGAGATGCGCCATCGGGATGGTGAAGACGACGACCGCGTCGGGCTTCTCCGCGCTCGACGAGGCGTCTCGAGGTGCCGCTTCCAGCGCGGCGTCACCCAGCGCGAGATCGTCTCGCGGGTGAGCTTGTCGAGCGCCGACTCGTCCGGGTTCGACTCGTCCCGCCGGAGGTAGCGGTCGCCCTTGACGCGCGCGAGCACGTCGCGCACGGCCTGCGTACGACTCGCCCTCGCGATACGTGGGGTTCGGCGCGGTCCGCCACCACGGCGACTCGACCGGGCGCCCGCGATACGGCGTCACCACGAGGTCGACGCCGGCCTCGTACATCCCCTTCCACAGCTGCCACCAGGCGGGCGTGCAGCCGTAGCGGAAGTCGAGGTCGATCGCGGAGGCGGCGGCGAGGATCTTCGGCGTCCGCATCAGTACGCACCACGCCGCGCGATGCACCGCTGGAATCGTCTTCGCGATGATCGAGACGTCGAGCCAGATCGACCAGTTCTCGAGGTACGTGAAGTCGAGCCGGACGAGGTCGTCGAAGGAGAGGCCCGAGCGGCCCGAGATCTGCCAGAGGCCGGTCATCCCGGGCAGCACGCGGTAGCGCGCGCGATGCCAGTCCTCGAGCAGCTCGTAGTCGCGCAGCGGCAGCGGCCGCGGGCCGACGAGGCTCATCTCGCCGCTTGACGACGTTGAGCGACCTGCGGGATCTCGTCGAGCGAGAAGCGGCGCAGGAACCGGCCGACGCGCGTGACGCGCGGATCGTCACGGATCTTGAAGAGCGCGCCCTCGGCCTCGTTCGCGGCCTCGAGCTCGGCCTGCAGCGTCGGCCGCGTCGGCGACCATCGTCCGGAACTTGAGCATCCCGAACTCGCGCTCGCCGACGCCGATCCGGCGGTCGACGGTAGAAGACCGGGCCGCGCGAGTCGAGCTTGATCGCGCAGCGCGATGAGCAGCCAGAGCGGGAGCCCGACGACGATGACGAGCACGCTCACGACGAGGTCGAAGCCGCGCTTCACCGCCCAGTCCCAGCCCGGTCAGGACCGGCGGGCGGAGCTCGAAGAGCGGCGCGCCCTGGCCGGGCACGTACTCGCCGCGCTGAACGAGCAGCTCGGTCGTGTCGCGGCGCGAGCCGCACCTTGATCCCCTGCCGGTGTGCCTGCTCGACGACCTCGAGCACCGTCGCGCTCGTCGAAGTCGGCCTCCGGTGAGGATCACCTCGTCGGGCCGCACCTGGTCGAGCACGAGCGGGAGCTCAGCGCGCGACGCCGAGCAGCCGGAACCCGGGAACGGCCTCCGGCGCGACGACGCCGACGAACTCGTAGGTGAGCCCGCTGCGCGCCGCAGCGAGCGAAGCTCGTCAGCGCGCACGAGAGCTCTCGCCCGCGCCGACGAGGACGACCCGCCGGCTGATTCCCGCCGCGCGCATGACCTCGAGCGACGCGGACTCGTACGCGGCTCGGAGCAGCCCGATCGTCACCGCGCGCTGGCGACGACGGACGTCGGGATGAGGCCGGACGTCGAGAAGTCGTAGCCCGGTCCCGAGCCCGAAGGCGAGCACGATGAGGGCGACGACGATGAGGCAGGCGACGATGCGACCCGCGCCGGGCCGCAGCTCGCGCTGGCGGTACAGGCCCGCACTGGGCGAAGACGAGCACGGTGATCGGCGCGGCGAACTTGAGCCACTCAGCCGGTCCCTCGCGCCAGAGCAGGCTCCAGAGGACGTCGCCGTCGCCGGTGACGACCTGCCGGAGGACGAGCGCGAGGTAGATCCCGAGCGCGAGCCCGATGCCACGTCGAGGACGACGAGCGCCACGACGGAGAGCGCGCGCCGTGACGACGGAGAGGATCGGCCCGCGCGAGAGCACGTAGAGGCGCGAGGCGCGAACGTCACGTCCCGAGGCGCCCTGCGTCGGCGCAGGATGCGACGTCTCCGCCGGCGGAGCGGCTTTGCCGGACACGCCGTGGATGCTTAGAGCCGCGCCACGTCGTCCCACGTGACGCGAGGAGCGTCCGGCGAGCAGCATGGGCCGCGAGGGCGTCGAGGTCGGAGACGTGCGCTCGGCGCGCGAGCAGCCGCAGCACGACGCCGGAGCGAGCGTCCGCCGGCGCCGATCGAGCAGGTCCGTGTCGTGGAAGTAGACGTGGACGAGGTCGGGCAGCTCGCGGCGAGCGGAGGGCAGCGTGCGAGATCGCCGAGCGAGTGCGTCGTCGGAATCGCGCCCGAGCGTCCTGTCCCGACGGCAGCTCGAGCGTTGGCCGCTGGCGAGCGTCGCCCAGCGCTCGCCGGCCGGAAGATACGGCAGGTCGCGGCGCGGCGCGGCGTGCAGTCGACGTAGCCGAGCTCGGCGCACGCCTCCGCCACCTCGACGTCCGTGTACCAGCCGCCTCCGCAGAAGAGCGTCGGCGTCAGGCCGAGCTCGCGCAGGCTCGCGCCCTCCTCCAGCGACGCGCGCTCACCGGTCGCAGCCGCCTGTGGGTCGCGCGTGGTCGGGCGCCGTCCAGTGCGTGTGGTGCCCGAGCGGCGCACGTGACGCAGCATCGCGTGGCGCGCGCGACCCACGCGCGCTCGTCCTCGCCGAGCGCCGGCATCGGCAGGCCGCATCGAGCGCCGCGATGGCGAAGCCACCCGGTCGCTGCTCCTGCAGCGCGGCGAAGCGCGCCCACACCGCGTCGTCGAGAGGTCGCTCAACGTGGCAGGACACGACCGCGTACCGTTCCCGCGACGTGGCGCCCATCGTCCGAAGTCGTCGCACGCCTAGATGAGACGGTCGACGGCCGCACTCGTCGTGGTGCTCGTCGCGGCGGTGCCGCGCGCTCCTCGTCCTCGCGCGCGAGCGCGAGACGATCCTCGCGGAGTTCGTCGACAAGAGCGACCGCTTCGCGACGACGCTCGTCGACCACGGGACGTTCGGCTTCCTCGCCGGGCGTCCCGTCCGCGTACACGCAGCCGCTGTACGGCTGGTTCCTCGCGGCGATCTACCTCCCGTTCGGGCGGTCGTGGCTCGCCGTCGGCATCGCCCAGATCGTCGTCGCCGTCGCTGACCGCGCTCGTCGTCTTCGAGATCGGGACGCGCCTGCGCTCGACCGGCGTCGGCCTCGTCGCGGCGCTCGTCACGACGCTCCACCCGTACGTCGTCTGGCACGACGTCCACCTGAACCGCGAGCTGCTCGACGGGCTCGTCCTCGCCGCTGCTCGCGCTCTGCGCGCTCGCGGCCTACGAGCGTCGCTCGCTCCCTGGCGCGCGGCCGCGACGGGCCGTCGCCGGGCCTCGCGATCCTCGGCAACGCGCGTCTCGTCCTGCTCCCCGTCGCCATCGCGATCTACGTCGCCTGGCGCACGCCGGCTCGGCCACGCCGCTCACCGCCGCTGCGCTCGTCGTCGGGATGGCTGCGCTCGTGGTCGTCGCCCGTGGGTCGTGCGCAACAAGGTGCAGGTCGGCTGCTACGCGATCACGACGGACGCGCGCGCGCTGTGGAAGGCGAACAACGCGAACACGCGCGCGCGTGCTCGATCGCGGCGGCTGGATCGACGACGTGCCGGAGCTTCCGGGCGCGCCGCCGTGGCCGGAGCTCGGCCGCAGACCTCACGCTCGTCGCGGAAGCCGACGAGCGTCGACGAGTGCGCGCAGATGCGGCTCTACCGCCGACGAGGTCGTCGACTTCTGGCGCGACCAGCCCGGCGAGAAGGCGCGCCTCGCCGCCGCAGGCGACGCGGCATGCTCTGGAGCCCCGTGCCGCGCGAGTCGGACGAGAGCGGGAGCGGAACAGCGCGCCTCGCGCGCAAGACGATCGAGCCCGCGTTCGTGGTCGGTCTCTACGTCCTGGCGATCGTCGGCGTCTTCGTCGCTCCGCCGCCACTTCGTCGGGCTCGCCGTGCTCATGCTCGCCTACAACACGCTCGCCGCGATGGTCTTCGCCGGAACGGCTCGCGTACCGGGCACCGTGGGACTTCCTCCTCGCGCTCCTCGCCGCCTTCGCGCTCGCGTCGGCCTGGGAGCGCGTGCAGCGGCGGCGCCACCGGCACTACGTCGGCGCGGGTTCGAGCGCGCGCGCGTAGAGCTCCTCCGACGCGCTCGACGCAGCGCTCGGGCGTGAACTCCGCAGAGCGCGCTCGCGCGCCCGCCGCGCCCATCGCGTCGCCGCGCGCGGAAGGTCGCCCGCGAGCGCGACGATCGCCTCGGCGAGCGCCTCGGCGTCCGCCGAGCGGCACGACGAGCCCGGTCTCGCCGCTCGCGACGATCTCCGGGAGCCCGCCGACCGCGCTCGCGATCACCGGCCGCGCGCGCTCCATCGCCTCGAGCGCCACCATGCCGAAGCCCTCGCCGAGCGACGGCACGACGACGACGGCCGCATCCTCGATCGCGCGTCTGGACCGGCGACGACGAAGCCGAGGAAGCGGACGGCGTCTGTCGACGCCGAGCTCGCGCGCATACGCCTTCAGCGCGGGCTCGAGCGGGCCGCGGCCGGCGACGTCGAGCGCGACGTCCGGCACGCTGCGCGCGGGCCTGCGCGAACGCGCGGAGCAGGACGAGTGGCCCTTGATCGGGATGAGCCGCCCGATGCAGAGCAGGCGCGGCGCGGCGCCCGCGTAGGCGTCGCGCTCGCCGTCCGCCGAGATCCCGTAGTGGACGATCTCGAAGTCCTCCTCGTCGAAGCCCTCGGTCTCGGCGAGGTACTGCGCGAGGCCCTGCGAGATCGCGATGTGGACGTGCGCGAGCGAGCCGACGGAGCGGTCGGCGAAGCCGAACCAGCGGCCCTCGCGGAACTCGTTGAAGCCGTGCTTCGTCGAGAGCCGCAGCGGCACGCGCGCAACCGAGCCCGGCGAGCTGGCCGTAGACGTCGGCGTGGACGAGATGCGTGTGCAGGATGCGGGGCCGGTGCGCGGCCGAGGTAGGCGTCGACCTCGCCGAACGCGATCGGGTCGACGTCCGCCCGCAGCCGGATCGTCGTCGAGCGGGACGCCGCGCTCGCGCAGCGCTCGCGGCGAACTCCCACGCGCCCGGCTCGTCCTCGTGGAGCATGAGGAAGCGGACGTCCCAGCCCCGCTCGCGCAGGTCGGGAGGCAGCTGGAGGAGGTGCGCCTCCGAGCCGGAGATCCCCGCGACCTTCTGGGTGTGGAGCACGACGCCGTCGTCACGAGCATGCCCGCCGCGTCGAGGATGCCACGGGCCCACGACTGCACCGAGTGCCCGCCGCGACGCGCTCGCGCAGCCGCTGGCCGAGCGCGGCCTGCTCGTCCGTGCTCATCGCGGCGAGCGCGCGGATCCGCTCGGCGAGCGCGCTCGGATCCCAGCGCGGCGAACCGTTGCTCGGGATCGAGGAGCTCGTCGAAGATCGGGTTCGAGGCGAGCACCGGACGGCACGCCGCCGCGGCCTCGTAGACGACCTTGTCCGGCGCACCGGCGCGCATGTTGTTCACCAGCGCGTCGTGCGCTGCGAGCAGCGCCGGGATCTCGCTTCGCGGAACGGCGTCGCCGATGGTCACGCGCCCCTCGAGCCCGAGCTCGGCGACGAGCTGCTCGAGCTCCGCTCGATGTGCCCGCTCCTCGTCGTTGAGCGCCGGGCCGTGGACGTCGAGCTCGACGTCGGCGCCGGCGAGCGGCACGGCGGCGACGACGACGTCGAGCCCCTTCGCGGTGGAGTAGCGCCCGAGCGCGAGCAGCGCGCAGTCCCGTCGCCTCGCGCGGCGGCGAGCACGGGAACTCCGCGAGGTCGATCCCGTGCCCGATCGCGCGGAGCTTCTTCGACGGAAACGGGAACGAGCGGTAGTCGACCGTCGTCACCGCGGTCGACGCGCGCTCGGCGGCTCGCAGCAGACGGCTCGCCCGCCAGTGCGTGAACCAGAGCACGAGCGGGATGCGGAGCGGCCGGACGAGCGGCGCGGCGAGGACGGCGTAGATCGGGCACATGTGCGCGACGACCGCTGCCCCGCGGAGGCCGGGCAGCTCGCGCGCGAGCGCCGTCTCGAACCGCGCTCCGCGAAGCAGCCTTGTGCTCGGCGCGGAACGTGCGGACGCGGCAGTTCTCCGGGAGCACGCCCTCGACCGCGCGCGTCGGCGAGCACGACGACCTCGTCGACGAGCTCCGCGAGCGCGCGGATCTTCGGCACCGTCGCCGCGAGCGCCGGATGCGCGCGGGTCGACCTGCTGCGTGATGAAGACGAGCTTCGCCATCAGAAGAAGTCGAAGTCGCCGAGCGTGAAGTGCCACGCGCCGGCGCGCTCGTCGATGCGGACACCGTCGTGGAGCGGCTTGCCGATGAAGCGGAGCTGCTTGTTCGTCGGCGCGAAGCCTGCCCGGAGGAGCGCGCGGCGCTGCTCGGTCGCGGGCGGCAGGAGCAGCACGAGCGCATCCGCGCCTCCCTCGACCTCGCGCGACTGCCCGCGCGACGAGCGCGCGGACAGCCGTGCCGTCCTCCGGCGCCGCGACGAGGTCGGCGAGGAAGCCCGCCGAGACGCCGTGCTTGAACGTGTGGCCGACGACGCGCGACGCCCGCGAGCTCGCCGCCGCGGTACGCGCCGAAACAGCGGTAGTCGCGCGGGGAGTCGAGGTAGCGCCAGTTGAAGTACGGCGGCGTCGCGCGAGAAGTGGCTGCCGTAACCGGCGGCTGCGCACGGCGCCGAGCTCGTCCATGTCCGGCCCGAAGCGCTCGACCGGGCGGACCTCGAGACCCGTGCAGCGTGCGCACGGAGGCGTCGGCGGCCGCATCCCGCCCTCGCTCGCCCGGCGCGCCCGAGCAGCGTAGCGGACGACTCCGGACGCCGCAGCGGCCGCGCCCACAGCCGCAGTCGCGGCAGGTCGATCCACCCGAGCCTGCGGATGAAGATCGGGTACGACTTGGCGTTCGGGAACGTCACCGTGAGCGGCGAGCCCGGACGCCGCAGCCGCCTGCTCGTTCTCCTGCTCGAGCGTCGAGAAGACGCCCTGGCCGCGATAGCGCGCGTCCGTCGCGACGTTCACCGGGATCGCCAGGCGCGTCTCGACGCCCTCGAGCCTGGTCGTGAAGAAGCTCATCGCCGCGACGCCCACGACCTCTCCCGGTCGACGGCGAGCGACACGATCCCTCACCGCCCGGGTTCCGGTCGAACCACCACGTGAACTCCTCGTCCGAGAGCTGCGTCGTGCCGACGCGGGCGAGCAGCGCGACGAGCGACGGACGCCACTCGGGCGTGTAGCGGACAGATCTCGAAGCTCATCTGGTGGCGGTGCCGAGCACCTTGTTGAACGCACGGCGGGCGTACGTGCCAGGCACCGTGTCCTTCACCGAGATGAGGTCGCAGGCGCCGGCGAGCACGAGCTCGAACGTGCGCGGCGGATACGGCTCGACGTTGTAGCGACGGAGCCGGTAGCGGTCGCTCGTCGGGCCGTTCGCGCCGGAGACCGACGTGAAGCCGAGCGTGTAGCCGGCCTGCTGCACGAGGCTCACGTGCTCGGGCCGGTAGTCGGCCAGCGAGCCCTTCACGAACGCGTACGCCTCGACCGGCCGCCGAGCCGCTCCTCGAGCCTGAGCTTCGAGCGCGATCTCGCGCGCCGCCTCGGCCGGCTCGAGCTCGGAGACGCGGCCGGTGCCCGATCCCGTGCGACTCGACGCGGATGCCGCCCGCCTCGAGCGCCGCGAGCTCGTCCCAGCTCACGCGTCGGGTTGCGAACGCCGAGCGCGCGCAGCGTCTCCTCGTGCGGCAAGCGGGCGGTCGCCGTCGAGAAGCCGATCGGGACGAAGATCACCGCCGGATAGCCGTGGCGCTGGAGGATCGGCAGCGCGTTCTCGAGGTTGTCGCGGTAGCCGTCGTCGAAGGTGATGAGCACGGCGCCCGCGGGAGCGGCGCGCCGTCGACGTAGTGGTCGCGCACCTGCTCGAGCGACGACCGGTACGTAGCCGAGCTCGCCGAGGAGCGCCATCTGCTCCGCGAAGACCGCCGTCGGGACGGTCGTCGCGGTTCGGCTGGAGGTCGTTGACCTTGTGGTACATGAGCACGCGGAGCGTCGCGCTCGGCCTCGCCGTTCGAGCCCTCCGACGCCGGTCACCGTCTCGCCGATCGCGCGATAGACGCCGTTCTTCAGGAGCTGCTTCAGCCCGGTCGGCCCGCATCGCGTGAGTCTAGGCGCGGTCTCCGGCGACGTCGTCGACGAGGCCGCGCAGCCGCGCAGGCGTACTCCTCCGGCGTCGCCAGCCACGGCTCCACCGCTACGCGCGCCGCAGTCCCGAGCCGCTCGGCGAGGTGCGATCGGAGAGCGCGCGGACGAGCGCGTCGGCAAGCGCAGCGCGTCGCCCGGCGGCACGAGCAGGCCCGTCTGCGCCGTCCTCGACGAGGTCCGGGATCCGCCGACCCGGCTTCGCGACGACACCGCGCCCGCGGCAGAACGCCTCGACGACGACGCGGCCGAGACCCTCCGAGCGCGACGGGAGGACGAGCACGGTGGCCTCGTCGAGCGCGCGCGCGACCTCCGACGTCGACGAGCGACTCCGTCCAGCGCGTCTGCCCGGAGAGCTCGGCGACGAGACGTTCAGGCACGTCGCTGAAGCGTCCCGCGCCCGACCAGATGGAGTGTCGCGTCCGGGAACGCGCGGCGCCGCTAGCGCGCCACGCCTCCGCGAGCACGTCGACCGCCTTGTAGCGCTCGAGCACGCCGACGAAGAGCGCGGCAGGCCGCGTCGGGAGCGGCGCAGGCTCGCGCTCGACGAAGGGCTCGAGATCACATGAACGCGGCGAACTCGGCGGTGGGACTCGACGCCCGCCGCGCGCACGAGCCTCGGACGTGTACGCGGAGATCGTCCGCACGCCGTCGCTTCGCCGGAGGCCGTAGCCGGCGAGCGCGTCGCGCGATCGGCGCGAGCGCCTTGCGGCTCGGCGAGCCGTAGAGCCGCGCAGGCGCCGCGGGATCGCCGTGGATGTCCGCGATCACGCGCGTCCGCACGCGCGCGAGCCTGCGGCCGAGGACGACGAGCGCAGCCTCCTGCGCGCCCTGCGCCAGTACCGCATCAGGACGAAATGAGACGCAGCTCGCGTGCCACGCGGAACGGCAGGAGCGCATAGAAGGCTGGGCCGTCGAACGCACGTGGCCGGATCGGTCTCACGAGGTGGAAGCGAGGATCGCGCCGCGTCGGCGGCGCCCACCGGCGCTCGCGAGCACGCGACGTCGAGCTCGGCCGAGAGGGCGTCGAACTTCTGCGCGAGCGACGGCGACAGCGGGAGCGAGTAGCGCGAGCGGCCGACCATGAGAAGCCGCTTCTTCACGCAACCGTCCGTTGCAGCTCGCCCTCGATCGTCGTGAAGACCGCCTCCTCCGCGTATCCCTCGACCGATCGAGCCGCAGCGTCCGACAAGTGCGCTCGCGAAGGACGTCGTCGCCGAAGAAGCGCGAGATCGCGTCCGCGAGCGCCTCAGGATCCCGGGCGCGACGAGCAGCCCGTTCTCGCCGTCGCGCACGACCTCCGGCACGCCGCCCACGGCCGTGGCGATGACGGGACAGCCGACCGCCAGCGCACTCGACGACCGTGTGCGGGAAGTTCTCCCAGGCGGACGGGAGCACGCGACGCGTCGGCCGCACGGAAGCAGGCGGAGCACCGTCTCACGCGGAACGCTGCCGAGGAAGCGCGACACGCGCGGCGAGCCCGAGCTCGCCCGCGCGCCGCTCGAGCGCACCGCGCTCCGGCCCGTCGCCCGCGACGACGAGCGTCACGTCCGGAGTGCGTCGCGAGCGCCTCGAAGCACGACGCCGAGCGCCTTCTGCGGCCCGAGCCGGCCGGCGAACACGAGCACGTTCCCGTCCAGCTCGAGCTCCTCGCGCAGCTTGCTCGCGAGCGGGCAGTCGAGCGGGATCTCGGGGGCGGGGTTCGGGAGGACCGACGACGCGCGCGGGATCGAGTCCCCAGCGCAGCGCGACGTCACGCAGGTACGCGGCTCGGGCAGAAGACGTGGCGCGCACGTTTCAGCGCCGCGTTCCGCGACGTCCGCAGGAAGCGTGTGCGCGCTCCCGCCACTGCCGCTGGAACTCGTCCAGCGTGCCTGCGTAGCGGCCGCTCCGCGTCGCGCGCTCGAAGACCTCGTCGGACACGAGCTTCACGACGAGCGGCCGCCGCGCGAGCCGCGCAGCCGATCGCGGCGCGCCGGATCATGCTCGTCGCGTAGACGACGTCGGCGCGACGTGCGGCTGCGCGCACGAGCAGCGCAGCCCGCAGCATGCCGCAGCGGCGACCGCCGCGACGCCCAGCGCACGGGATACGGCCGACGCCGCCGGCTCGACGGCGGCCGTCGTCACGACCTCGACGTCGTGCCCGCGCTCGGTGAGGAAGTCGGCGAGCGCGGGAGCGTGGCTCGCCGGGCCCACCGGGATCGGGCGGCCAGATTCCCGAGACGACGACGACCCTCACGGCTGGAACGCGGCCCCGCCCGCTCTCTCGGACGGCGTGCACCTCGTCCCGCAGGCGCACGATCACGACGAGCCAGGCGAGCGGCGAACACGACCGTCGACGACGAGGACGCCGACCGCCGCTCCGGTCGCGCCCCACTCGGCTCCGAGCACGCGCGACGAGCGGGATCGCGACGATCGTCTCCAGCCCGTGGGTCACGATCCGCAGGCGCGGCCGCCCGATGGTGACGGGAGCGACTTCGTCCAGCCGAGCGCGAAGTGGATCGCGGCGGCGATCAGGATCACTCCGTGCCGCATGGACCGCGCCGTCGTACTCCGAGCCGAAGACGACCCGGATGAGCCACGGCATGGCCACGAAGAACACCGGTACCGCGACGACCATGATCGCTCCCGCCCACTTCAGTAGCTGCGCACGCCCCGCCAGCACGCTCGACCGCGCTCGCCCTTCTCCCAGTCGCGGGTCTGCTCGGTCAGGCAGGACGAGGCGCGCAGGCGGCAGCTCGCCGCCGCGAGATCCGGTCTGCGGGGTCTGCGCGATGCGGAAGAGGCCGACCTGCGTCGTGCCCGAGACGACGCCGAGGATCAGCGGGATGCAGCGTCGTGCGAAGCGGATGACGCCCGTCGCGATGCTCGACTGGAGCGACGAACGCGCCGGATCTCACGGCACGTCCTCGCCGAGCCCCCTCGCGCGACGCCGACGGGAATCGACGCAGCGCGACAGTTACCGATCGCGGAGATCACGATCGTCGAGATCGCCTGCGCGATGACGATCGCGACGAGGCGCCTCGGTGACGCCCACTGGGCGCGGCGATCGACGATCGCGAGCAGTCGAAGGCGGCCGAGCCCGCCTGGTAGACGCTGCGCAGGTCGTAGCGGCTGTGCAGCAGGAGCAGCCGTCGCGCCGACGTTCTCGGACGACTGCACGAGCGGGAGCAGCGATGCCGCGAGGAGCGCCTGCTCGAGGCCGTCGGCGTCGAAGATCTCGTCGGCGAACGGCGACAAGCGCGACGACGATCAGCGTCGCGAGCAGCCGTCCGACGAGCTTGAGCAGCAGCGCCTGCCGGAAGAGGCGTCGCAGCCGCCCCAGTCCTGCGCCCGCGACGTACCGGAAGCCGTACTTCGTGAGCGACTCCTCGACCGTGAGGTCGAGGAGCGTCTGGAAGAAGCCGACCGACGACGAGCGCGGTCGCGAACACGCCGAAGTCGTCGAGCCCGAGGACGCGCGCCGCGACGATCGATCCGGCGATGCCGCACGCGACGGCGGCGTAGATCCACGCAGCCGTCGCCGACCGGCGCCGGAGAACCCGGGAGGACATGCGGCCGTCAGTGTAGGGAGGCCGTCGCTCGGAACGTCTCGGAGACCGGCGACCTATAGTGGCGCGGTGGCGACCGAGGCGTTCGACAGCGCGCGCGTCGTCGTCGGGACTCCGCAACCTCGTCGACCGCGCAGCTCGGTCGGCGCTCTGGTGCTCGCGGCGTGCGATCCCGTTCCTCTTCCTCCACGAGCGCTACCAACCGGACCTCGGAGTCGGTCTCGGCGCGACGACCGTCGACATCCGCCTCGTCCGGACGTGGCCGTCCTCGTCGTCGTCATGCGCAGCAGCGCTCGCGGCCTCGAGAGACGGGCTGGCGCGGCTCGCCGCCGGGACGCTGGCTCTGGCTCGCTCGGCGCAGCCCTCCTCGCCTGGCTCGCGTTCCAGACGTTCCGCCCGGTCTCCCTCGACGACGCGCTGTTCGACGACCACCTCGTGAGCTTCGCTCAAGCTCGTCGAGTACGCCCTGCTCGCGGTGGCCGTCCCGCTGCTCGTCCGACGCGCCGCGGATCTGACGATCGTGCTCGGCGGCGCTCGTCCTCTGGGCGGCACGTCGCCGTCGGCGTCGCGCTCGCTGCAGTTCTTCGGGCTCGACATCTTCGGCGCGTGGAATGCCGGCTGGCGACAGCCGTCGTTCCTCGGCCACCACGACCTCGCGGCGCTCGCCGCGCGTCGCGCCTGAGCCCTCGCCGCGGCCGGCATCGTCGGCGCGTCGGACGCGAGCTGCCGGCGCACGCGCTCTTCTGCGGTCGCCCTCGCGGCCGGCGTCCTCGGCCTCGTCATCGCCGGTTCGGTGGCGGCAGCAGGAGGTCTCGCGCTCGGCAGCGTCGTCGCTCTGGCTCGCCGCGCGTCAGGCGCTTCGCACCGGGCGGGCGCGCAGACGCTCGCGCTCGTCGCGGTCGTCGCGGTCGTGGCGGCAGGCGTCACCGCGGTCCGCGGCGACGCGCTCGCGGACTTCCTGCGCTTCCTCGGCGTGCGTGGCGACGACCCGCCGGTCGGCGTCGAGATCGTACTCGCAGCGCACGGTGCTCGCCTACATCGGCCTGCGGATCGTCCGGGACCACCCGGTCGTCGGCGTCGGCTGGCAGCGCTCGTCGCGGCCGGACGTCTTCGAGCCGCTACCGTGGACGACGCGCACAAGCGCTTCCCGGACGTCGTCGACGCTCGCGTTCCCGGCGGAAGGATCGCGCGTGGGGCGTCCAGAACCTCTACATCCAGATGCTCGCGGACGCCGGCGTGATCGGGCTCGCGCTGCTGCTGCTCGTCGGCGCGGCCGGGCTGACGCTCGCCTGGCGCGCGTGCCGCACGCACCGACCACCGTGGGCCGCGGGCGCCGGGCTCGTCGTCCTCTGCGCGCTTCTCACCCTGGCCGCCGAGTGGGCGTCGCTCGGCATCGTCGCCGGGATCCCGCTGCAGGCGGCGATCGTGCCTGCTCCTCGGCCTCGCGGCCGCCGGGGCGGCGACCGTCGAGGAAGCGCAGTGGCTGACCGCGACTCGATCCGCCGCGATCGATGCCGACCTACGCAGTCCGCGCACCGCTCGTCCGCTGGCTGCGCGAGCAAGCCGACGAGGCGTCACCGCGCCATCGGCCGCTATCGCGTGCTCGACGTGGGGTGCGGCGGCAAAGCCGTACGAGCCGCTCTTCGCGCCGTACGCGCGCGTCGTACGTCGGCGTCGACCCGGTCGACAACCCCGCGGCGCGAGCTGCAAGGGCTCGGTCGAGGCGCTCCCGGTCGACGACGCGAGCTTCGACGTCGTCCTCTGCAACCAGGTGCTCGAGCACTGCGACGACCCCGCGCAGGCGGTCGTCGAGCTGCGCGCGCGTCACCGCGCCGGGCGGCCGCGTGCTCGCCTCGACGCACGGCGTCATGCCGTACCACCCGTCACCGACCGACTACTGGCGCTGGACGCACGCGGGCCTCGAGAAGCTCTTCGCGGAGAACGGGCCGTGGGCGTCCGTTAGGGTGACGCCGGCCTCCGGCACGACGGCCTGCCTCGGAATGCTCTTCGCCATGTACCTCGACCTCGGATTCCGCCGCATCGGCCTCAGGCGGCTCGCGCGTCCGCTCGTCGCCGTGATCAACACGGTCGCCACGAGGCATCGACGGACGGTCGGCGCGGCTGCGCGAGCCCGGGCCGGGCGGCGCTGTTCGCGAACTTCCACGTCGTCGCCGAGGCGGCCGCGATGAAGGCGCTCGTCACGGGCGGCGGCGGCTTCATCGGCTCGAACCTCGTCCGCGCGCTGCTCGAGCGCGGCGACGACGTGCGCGTGCTCGACAACTTCTCGACCGGCAGCCGCGCGAACCTCGCCGGGCTCGAGCACGACGTCGAGCTCGTCGAGGGCGAGCTTCGCTCGTACGAGCGCGTCCACAGCGGCCGTGCGCGGCGTCGAGGTCGTCTTCCACCAGGGCGCTCTCCGCTCGGTCCCGCGCTCGGTGCAGGATCCGCTCGACCACGACGCGCGGTCAACATCGAGGGCACGCTCAACGTGCTGCTCGCCGCGCGCGACGAGGGCGTGCGACGCATCGTCAACGCGTCGTCGTCGTCGGTGTACGGCAACGCGGGCGCGCTGCCGCGGGTCGAGACGCAGGCGCCCGACCCGATCTCGCCGTACGCGCGTCGCGAAGCTCGCGGCCGAGCGCTTCTGCGTCGAGCTTCAGCCGCGTGTACGGCGATGGAGATCGTCGTCGCTCCGCTACTTCAACGTCTTCGGCCCGCGCCAGGACCCGACGTCGCAGTACGCGGCCGTCGTGCCGCGCTTCATCACGCGCGATCGCGGCCGGCGAGCCGGTGACGATCTACGGCGACGGCGAGCAGTCGCGCGACTTCACCTACGTCGACAACGTCGTCGGCGCGAACCTGCTCGCAGCGGACGCGGCGGGAGTCGGCGGCGAGATCCTCAACATCGCGACCGGCGGCTCGGTGACCGTGAACGCGCTCGCCGACGCGATCGGCGCGCTGCTCGGCAAGCCGGTGCGAGAAGGTCGTACGAGCCGGCTCGCGAGGCGGACGTGCGCGCGTCGTGGGCCGACGTCGCCGAGGCGACGGCGCGCTGCTCGGCTTCGAGCCCCAGGTCGACGTTCGACGACGGTCTCCGGCGCACTGCGGACTACCTCCTCGGGAGAAAGGACTAACCGATGGGACACGCATTCGGATCGCTCGACGAGCTCGGCGAGGGCTACGGCTTCCGCAAGATCCGCGCACCGCTCGGCGTGACGGCGTTCGGCGTGAACGCGATCGTGATGCCGCCCGGCTACACGGGTTCCACCACTACCACGACACGCAGGACGAGCTCTACTTCGTCCACGCCGGGACAGGCGCGCGTCGAGGTCGAGGGCGAGGAGCGCGTGCTCGGCCCGGCGGGCTCTTCCATGCCGAGTCGACGACGCCGCGCCGGGTGTCGAACGCGAAGCGAGACCGAGGACCTCGTCATGCTCGTCGTCGGCGGCAAGGGCGGGCTACGTCGAGCGCGACGGCCACATGGTCGACGAAGAGGACATCGCGCGCCGCGCCGCGTTCGGAAGCTCTGGCGCTACGACCTGACGGCGCTGAAGACGAGGTCGCGCGCGAGAAGCCGTCGCGTGGAGGCGGCGCGTAGCGGCCGCCGACGTAAGCTCAGCTCGACCCGATCCGAAGCTCGGCGAGCAGGCTCACGCATCGTCAGTCCGCGGAGAACACCTGCAGGTGCGTCGGGTCGTCTTCGGGCGGTCGCCCGCGGAGGAAGCGAAGCCGGCTCTGGAGCACGGAACGCGTTCGGGCACGGAGCCGACGAGCACGCCACCGGGCGCGAGCACACGCCGGATCTCCGCGACGAGCGCGTCCGGGAACTGCAGGTGCTCGAAGAGCTCGCCCGCGACGACCGGCATCGAAGGCTGGCGTCATCGAACGGCAGCGGCTCTTCGACGTTCGCCCTGCACCGGCTCGATCCCGAGCGCCGCGGCCTTCTCGAGCGCGGCAGCGTCGACGTCGAGCCCGACGACCGAGTTCCCGTCGAGGAAGTGACTGCGTGAGCGCGCCTGAACGGCAGCCGAGATCGAGGACGCTGCTTCCCGCGCCCGATCGCCGCGACGAACAGCGGGATGCGCTCGGGAACGAAGACGAAGTCGCCCTCGTCCCGTCGCTCGCGATGGTGCTCTTCGTAGCGCTCGCCGAGGTCGCTCACGGCCCGATTCTCGGGCCGTGAGCGGAGGAGGCGTGGGGAACCGGGAGGTTCCCCACGATCTCAAGAAGAAGGGGCACGCGGGGAAACATGGTTGCCCCGCAGAACGCGAGCCGGAGGGCGAGCGTTGGTCACGCCGAGCCGACGGCGGCCTCGTGCCCGAGCGAGGCGATCGTCTTGCGCAGGCCGTCCTCCAGCGGGATCTCCGGCTCCCAGCTCGAGGATCTGCGTCGCCCGCGTGATGTCCGGCTGGCGCACCTGCGGGTCGTCGACCGGAAGCGCCTCGTAGACGATCTCGCTCGACGAGCCCGTGAGCCGGAGGATCGTCTCCGCGAGCTCGAGGAGCGTGCATCTCGTCCGGGTTGCCGAGGTTCACCGGCAGGTGCTCGCTCGACTCCGCGAGCAGGACGATGCCCGCGGATCAGGTCGTCGACGTAGCAGAAGCTCCGCGTCTGCGAGCCGTCGCCGAACACGGTGAGCGGCTTGCCCGTCGAGCGCCTGGCGCAGGAAGCGTCGGGATCGCGCGCCCGTCGTTCGGCGCGCATCCGCGGGCCGTACGTGTTGAAGATCCGCACGATCGCCGTGTTCGACGCCCTGCTGGCGGTGGTACGCCATCGTCAGCGCCTCGGCGTAGCGCTTCGCCTCGTCGTACACGCCGCGCGGGCCGATCGGGTTGACGTTGCCCCAGTAGGTCTCCGGCTGCGGGTGCACCTGCGGGTCGCCGTAGACCTCGCTCGTCGAGGCGAGGAGGAACCGCGCGCGCTTGCACTTCGCGAGGCCGAGCGCGTGGTGCGTCCCGTAGGAGCCCGTCTTGAGCGAGTGCAGCGGCATGCGCAGGTAGTCGACCGGGCTCGCGAGCGCGGCGAGGTGGTAGACGAAGTCGACCGGCTCGTCGCACGCGATCGGCTCGATCACGTCGTGGTTCAGGAACGATGAACGCGTCGTCGCGGAGGTGGTCGATGTTCTCGAGCGTCGAGACGACGAGGTTGTCGACGCAGATCACGCGCTGGCCCCGCTCGAGGAGGCACCTCGCAGAGGTGGGAGCCGAGGAACCCGGCGCCGCCGGTGACGAGTGAGGTCGGCATGGTCTCGATGCTAGCCGCGTGCTTCGCGTCGGCCCCGACTCTTACGACGCCGGCACGGGCGCTCCTGCGACTACTTGGTCGCGGCGGTGAGGGCGGCGTGGAGGCGCTTCCACGACGCATCCGGTCTTCTTCACGGCACTCGACCCGATCCACGTGAGCACGACGTTCTGGCCGTACCGCCGCTTTGCCTGCCAGTACGGGTCGCCGTACGAGGCTCACACCCTGCTCCCAGTAGATCTTGCCGGCGCTCGGCGCGCCGAGCTGGCCGAGTGTGGCTGTTCGCGAGAAGACCGGTCACTTCCGTCTCGACGTCGCCGGTCGTGACGAGGTACACCGTGAACGTCCGTACCGGGCCTTGAGCGCGGGGACTGGGCGCCGCCGTCGTACGCCTTGTAGTGGCCGGCATAGGACATCTGCTTGTTCGCGACGAGCTTCTGTCCGGTCGCCGCCTTGAAGCGCGTCGTGAGCTGGGTCGACGTCGTCGTGGGGCCGCGATCGACGTAGCCGCCGTCAGCGCGGCGAGCAGCGAGCATGGCGACGAGGTAGACGACGAACCGCATCTCCCAATCGTCGGCCGCCGGTCGACGGCGGACAATCACCCGAACGGGGGCGGACGTCACAGCCGTTGTCCAACCCGTGCCCAGGCCGCATGCCTCCTCAGAGCCTCCGGGCTCACCATCGGGGCCCGACGGCTTGCGCTGGCCATCGGCCTGATGCCCCAACAGGGCATGGTCGGCGCGAGGCTCCCGTGGACACTGTGCGTGAAGGTCGGGCGCAGTATGTCCCCGGAGGGGCGACGAGGGGGTGGCAGTGCCGCAGCTGCCCCTCCCTCCTGCGTCCGGCACTCTCTCTTGCCTCAGCTCGTGCCTCAGGCGCATACTCTGTCCGAGGCCGGGCGTGTGGCTGCCCGTCACAAGAGGGCCACGGCACTGGGGACGGAACGGCCGTCGGTTCCATTTCCCGCACGTCCGGCCTCGCCATCGAGATCGTCCCTGGATGCCGCGACCTTGCGCGAAGGATGCGAGACAGGGGAGTACAATGGTCCGACTGGCCCTGCTGGCCAGAACCCCGGCCGAAAGCCCACAGGCCACCGACGCGCCCAGCGCGCGAGGTGAGGAGCCTAGGCGAACGAGCGTTCCGACTCGCAGGGCCAGTACGGGCCGGGCGTCAGTGCCCTACGGCGGCGATCCCCGAGGGGGCATCGTGCGCCTACCTCCCCGCTGCGTCCGGCCCGCTTTCCGCTCTCGGCTCTAGGTGAGCGGTATCGGCTCGAACAGCGCCGGCTCAGCGCAGGTCCTTGTTCGCCTCCATGTCGAACCACATCGCGAACAGCGTCATCTGCAGCCCGGCGATGAGCAGCACCGCGACGAGGACGATCGACGCCGGGGTGATCGCGTTCCCCGCGATCCGCAGGACGAGCTCGACGAGCCCGAGCACGAAGCCGACGCTCAGCATCAGCACGCCGAAGACGTAGAAGAAGACGAGCGGGTGGAAGTCGCGGATCACGTACTTCTGCCCCATCCGCCACCAGAAGCCCTTGAAGAGGAGCCACGAGATGCGCGGCACGACCGAGCGGAGCTTGATCCCCGACCGCTCGCCGACGTCGTAGATCGGGCGCGAGGGCACGTCGCGCACGCGCGCGTTCTGGACGTTCAGGTGCACGAGCATGTCGTTCGGGAAGCCGTAGCGCGGGTAGAGCCGGTCGAGGTCGAGGCGCCGCAGCGCACCCAGCGAGAGCGCCGTGTAGCCCGGCCTGCGAGTCGGCGACGTGCCAGTAGCCCGGAGGCGATCTTCGTGAGCAGCGAGAGCACGGCGTTGCCGAGGTAGCGCGTCCGCGGGATGACCGTCCACGCCTCGCCGGAGACGAGCCGGTTCGCCTTCGCGTACTCGACCTCACCGCGCGCGACGGGCGCGACGAGCGCCTCGAGCTCGGCCGGATCCATCTGGTTGTCGGCGGCCATCACGCACGTCACGTCGATCCCCTCCTCGAGCGACGCGCCGGTAGCCCGTCGCGATCGCCGCTCCGACGCCCGCGTTGCGCTCGTGCGCGGACGACCTGCACGCGCGGGTCGCCGACGCTCTCAGCCGCTGCGGCCGTCGCCGTCGCGCGACGCGTCGTCGACGACGATGATCCGGTCGACGAGCTCAGGGATCGCCGCGAATCGTCTCGCCGACGAGCCGCTCCTCGTCGAACGCGGGGACGACGACCGCGACCCGCTTGCCCTCGAGCATCAGGCCGGAGGCGTCGACCCTCGCCGCCGCGCGGCGATCGGGTCGGCGACGAGCGCGGCGACCGCACCGAGCAGGAGCCCGATCAGCGCTCCGACGAGGAGCGACGAGCGGCTCGAGCGCGCAGTCGTCTTGCCCGCCGCCGCGGGCTCGACGACCCGGCTCTTCTCGACGTTCTCGGCGAGATTGAGGAGCTGCCGAGCGTCGCCGAGGTCGTCCTGGAGCGCGGATCTGCGCGCGTCCGCGGTCGTGATGACCGCGTTGAGGTTCTGGCTCAGGAGCAGCTTCTCGACCGGCGCGAGCGACTGGTTCTGCGCGAGCTCGTCCTGCTGCTCCTGCGCTTCGGTGATGCGCGCCTCCACCGCCGCGAGCTGTGCACTCGAGACGTCGACCTGATTCTCGAGCAGTGTCGCCTTCTCGGTGACGTAGACCGAGACGCGCTCGACGACCCGATTCGCGAGCGCCGCGGTCGCGAGCTCGACCTTCCGCTTCCCGGAGCCCTTCACCGTGATCTCGATGAGCGGGTTGATCCCGCGGAGCTGACCGGCCGCGACGAGCTCGCGCGTCGAGATCGACGAGCGGATCTTCGAGACCGGGATCCCGCTGGCCGCAGATGCTGCCTTCAGCCCCGACTCGGAGCGGATGATCTCGCCCACCGTCCGCGGGTTCGTCGCGAGGCTCTGGATCTGGCCTCCGCCGAGCGGCGCGAACGGCTGGCCGAGGTAGACGATCGTCTGCGCGCGCCACACGGAGCCGGCCGAGAGAGCGAGCGCGATGCCGACGACTGCACCGACGACGAGCCCGCCGACCGGGAGCCACCAGCGCACCTTGAGGCGCTGCCAGCCGGTGGAGAGGTCGACTTCCTGCTCGTCCTCGAGCTCGGGAGCCGCGCTGCGATCGTTCATGCGGCCCCTGCCGCATGAGCGGGGAGGGAATGCGGGGAACCGGGAGGTTCCCGCGCCTTCCGAAAGAAGGGGGCACGCGGGAAACATGGTTGCCCCGCGACCGCGAGCCGCGCGCGGCGAGCGGTGTTCATCGGGCCGCGACCCTATCAGCGGCCCAGCGCCATTGAGCCGCGAGGCCCTCGTCGAACGGCGTCACCGGCTCCCAGCCGAGCTCCGCCCGGATCCGGGTCGTGTCCGCGGCCGTCCGGGCCGCGTCGCCCTCGCGCCGCTCGCGCGCGAACGACCTCGAGCCGGCGCCCGGCGATCCGCGCCGAGCGCCTCGATCGCCTCCAGCATCGACACCTCGGCGCCCCGCCGACGTTGTAGACGTCGACCCGGCGGCTCCCGCGCTCCATCGCCGCGATCGTCGCGTCGACCGCGTCGTCGACGTACGTGAAGCTGCGCGACTGCGTCCCGTCGCCGAAGAGCTCGAACGGCCGACCCTCGGCGAGGCAGCGACACCATCTTCGTGAACGCCATGTCGGGACGCTGGCGCGGGCCGTAGATCGTGAAGTAGCGCACGGTCACGACCTCGAGGCCGAACTCCGATCCGTACGCTCGGGCGAGGTGCTCGCACGCGAGCTTCGTGCATCGCCGTACGGGGACATCGGCCGCGGGATCGTGTCCTCCGGCGTCGGATACGCGGCCGCGTCTCCGTAGATCGACGACGAGGACGCGAAGACCGGTGCGGACGCCCGCCGCGGCGGCTGCCTCGAACAGCCGCTGGCTCGCGAGCACGTTCTCGCGAACGTAGACCGGGAACACGCCGCCGAAGCTCGCGACGCCCGGCTGTCCGGCGAGGTGGAAGACGCCGTCGAGCCCGTCGAGCTCGAGCCGATCCTCCACGAGGTCGCACGCGCGACCGGCAGGTCGCGGGCGTTCTCCTCCTTCAGCGCAGGGTCGTAGTAGTCCGTGAACGCGTCCGACGCCGGTCGCGTCGTGGCCGCGTTCGAGGAGCGTCCGCAGGAGCTGCGACCCGATGAAGCCGGCTGCGCCGGTGACGAGGTAGCGCATGGCCCGGGAATGCTACGGACGACGGAAGATCGCGAGCACCGCAGTCGCGAAGCGCCCTGCGCTTCAGGGCTCTTCGCGCGCGCAGAATCTTCGCGTTGGCGAGATTCCAGCTGTGCAGAACTCAGCTCAGCGGCAGGGATCGGCCGGAGAGTCCCCTCGCCGTCCGGCGCGAGGCAGACCTCGGAGAAGTAACGCGTCATCGCGACGCCCTCGACGAAGTCGCCGAGGCGCGGCTCGGGGCGCTCGCCACGCGCGAGTGCGAGCGCGAGCTCCGGATAGCGCCCTCCGGCGGCGAGCGGCAGCGGGAACCCGCCGCCGAAGCGCGTGTTCACGTCCGTGATCGGCAGCGATCCGTCCGGCTCGCGGAAGCACTGCACGTTCGCGGGGCCCTTGACGCCCACCGCCTCCGCGACGCGCGCGCCGTGCTCGATCAGCTCCCGGTCCATGAGCGACACGCCCTTGATCGACTCGCCGCCCTTCGAGAGCAGCATCGTCCGCGGGATCGGCGTTGAGACAGCGGCCCTCCATGTCCGAGAAGACGTCGATCGAGAACTCCTCGCCGACGCAGACCTCCTGCACGAAGGAGGCAACGTCCGTGTATCGCGAGGAAGAACGCGAGCTCGTCGGGATCGGACGCACGGTGGATGTTGCGCGAGCCGAATCCCTCCCGCGCCTTGACGAGGACCGGGTAGCGAGCGTCTGCCGGGACGTCCTCCGGCGCCCAGCTGCGCGGTGACGGGATCCCGCGCTCGACGAAGAAGCGATGCGCCTCGAGCTTGTCCGACATGCGCGCGGACGCCTCGGCGTCCGGGAGGAGGACCAGCGCCGGCGCGAGCCGCTCGCGCTCCCGCGCGAGGACCGGGAAGTCGAGGTCGTTCAGCGGGACGACGAGGCCGAACGTCGTGCTCCGCGCGCAGCGCCGCGAGCGTCGGCACGTAGGCCGGATCGGCGATGCGAGGGACGATGACGCGTCGGTCGCAGTGGTACAGGGCCGGTGCGAGCGGATCCGCGTCGACGCCGAGCGCGATCGCGCCGGCGGCGCGGAACGCGCGGACGATGTCGACCCGCTGGCCGACGGACGTGAAGAGCACGACCACGACGCGAGAGCGTACTCGGAGGACTTCGGGGCGCGGCTAAGGTCAGCGCCTGTGCCGGAGCCGATCCGCATCCTGCGCGTCATCGCGCGGCTGCAACATGGGCGGCCCGCGATCCACGTCTCGAATCTCGCCGCCGGGCTCGAGACGCGCGGCTACCACACGACCCTCGTCGCTGGCAGCCTCCCGCGCGGCGAGGACTCGATGGCCTACGTCGCCGAGCGGCTCGGAGTGTCGGTGGTCGACGTGCCGGAGATGCAGCGCGAGGTCGCGTTCCTGCACGACGCGAGGTCGATCCGCCGACTCACGGCCATCATGCGTGCAGAGCGGCCGCACATCCTGCACACGCACACCGCGAAGGCGGGCGCGCTCGCACGAGCAGCCGCGCTCGTCGCCGGGAACGCACGCCCGCCGATCGTCGTCCACACGTTCCACGGGCACGTGCTGAAGGGCTACTTCGGGCCCGGGTCGCACCGCGTTCTTCCGGCAGGTCGAGCGCAACCTCGCCCGCAGCTCCGACGTTCTCGTCGCGGTGAGCCCGGAGGTCCGGGACGAGCTCGTGGAGCACGGGGTCGCGCCCGCGGACAAGTTCGCGGTGATCCGGCTCGGCATCCCACTCGACGAGCGACTCGGCGACGAGACGGCGGATCTCGACTACCGCCGGCTGTACGGGATCGCGAAGGACGCGTTCGTCGTCGGCTGGGTCGGGCGGATGACCGGGGTGAAGGCCACCGGCACCGTCCTCGAGATCGTCCGCGCGACCCGCGGAGCGCGGTGTCGACGCGGTGCTCTGCATGGTCGGAGACGGCCCTGACCGCGAGCGCCTCGAGCAGCTCGCGCTACGACCTCGGCATCGCGCGCTCGACGTACTTCGTCGGCTACCAGGAGGAGATCGCCGGGTACTACCGGTTGTTCGACGCGTTCCTCCTTCCCTCGGTGACCGAAGGCACCCCCGTGAGCGCGATCGAGGCCCTCGCGTCCGGCACCCCGGTCGTCGCGACCCGCGTGGGCGGCGTGCCCGACGTCGTGACCGACGGGACGGACGGCTTCCTGTTCGAGCCGGGCGACACGGAGGCGGCCGCGGACCGACTCGCCGAGCTCGCCCGCGATCCGGGCTCCGTGCCCGCCTCGGCGACGCGGGTCGCGCGCAGCGCGCGCGAGCGCTACTCCGTCGAGCGCCTCGTCGACGACGTCGACCGGCTGTACCGCTCGCTGCTGGCCGCGAAGGGCTCTCTAGCTCTCGCGGCGCCAGCCGCCGGTCGCGCCGCGGTAGCGTGCCGCGGAAGAGCGCGAGCGGCGTGCGGAGGAGGATCTCGAGGTCGACGCGCGGCGAGCGGTTCTCGACGTACCAGACGTCGAGCTCGATGCGCTCCGCCCACGGGAGCTCGGCGCGGCCGTGCACCTGCGCCCACCCCGTGAGACCGGGGCGAATGTCGAGCCGGTGGCGCTGATGCTCGTCGTACTGCTCGACCTGGTAGCGCAGCGTCGGGCGCGGGCCGATGACGCTCATGTCGCCGCGCAGGATGTTCCAGAGCTGCGGCAGCTCGTCGATCGACGTTCGCCGCAGGATCCGCCCGACGCGCGTGATCCGGCGGTCGCCCCGGTCCACGGCGTAGCCGGCGCCCATGCTCTCGGCGCCGACGACCATCGTGCGGAGCTTCAGCACCTCGAAGTCCTCGCCGTCCTTGCCCACGCGCGTCTGGCGGTAGACGACGGGGCCCCGGTCCTCGAGCTTCGTCGCGACCGCCGCGAGCGCGAGGAGCGGGCTGGTCAGCGCCAGGCCGACGCCCGGCGATCGCGACGTCCGCCGCGCGGTTCACCGCGTGCCCTTCGCCTTGTCCCACGTCTGCGGCGTCCCCGACCGCAGGTAGCGGACGAGTGCCGCGACCGTGGCCTTCGTCACGACGTAGTAGTAGTAGGCGAGTCGCGCACCCGGGATCGGCAGGCGCAGCTTGCCGGCCCCAGCGAGCCCCAGCCCGACGAGCTGGAACGCGAGGAAGCGACGGTAGAAGCGTGCGCGCGCCACGAGCACGAGGTTCGACACGAGCAGCCCGAGGTGGAGGATCCCGGTCGAGTAGCGGAGCACGCGGTGCGAGACGAGCTGCGCCCGATAGAGCGGGCGCGTCGGGCGGAAGGCGCGGCCCGTGAGGATGTGGCCGAGCGCGCGGGCGATCGTGCGCACCTTCCGGCCGTACTCGTCCTCGGGCTCCGCGGCCGGCTTCTCGATCGCGATCGCCGCGGGCTCGTAGACGGCACGTCGTCCCATCTGCTCCATCAGGTACGGGAAGCCGAAGTCGTGCCCGAACCGCGGGTCGTCCTCGACGTAGGCGTCCCGCGTCACGGCGTAGATCGCGCCGTTCCCGGCGGTGATCGAGCTCGCGGCCGACTCCTGCTCGCGCACCCACATCTCGTAGCGCCAGTAGATCCCCTCCATGTTCGCGCCGTCAGGGCTCTCGAGCCGGAGCTGCCCGCAGACGTAGCCGACCTCGGGGTCGGCGAGGTTCCGGGTGAGCGCGCGCAGGGCATCGGGCCTCCACTCGCTGTTCGCGTCGGTGAACGCGAGGACCTCGCTGGAGGTCTGCGCGAACCGCGCGATGCTGCGCCGCGACCTTCCCTCGCGCGGGCACTGCGAGAAGCGTGACCCGGGATTCTCGGCCGCGATCTCGCCGACGAGCGCGTCGGTGAGGTCGGTCGAGCCGTCCGACGCGACGACGACCTCGAGCTGCTCCGCCGGGTAGTCGAGCGCGAGCGCGTTCTCGACGCGCCGGCGGATCACCGCCTCCTCGTCGTGCGCCGAGACGACGAGCGCGACCGAGGGCGTCCGATCGGCCTTGCGGACCGGCCGGGGCCGGACGCGCGCGAGCACGCCCATCGCGAGCGGATAGCCCGCGTGCGTCCAGGCGAGGCGCGCCGAGCGAGCCCCAGAACGTCGCCCTCGCGATCACGCCGCGAGCATTTCCCGCACGAGCGCCCGATACCGCTCCATCGCGACGACGCTGTCCGCCTCGTTCACGACGTACTCACGACCCCGGCGACCCATCGTGTCGAGCGGGTAGGCGCCGTCTGCGAACTCGCGGATCACGCGCGCGAGCAGATCGGGCCGTGCCGGCGGAATCACCACACCGCATCCGACCTCGAGGACGAGCCGGGCGGTCTCGCTCGAGTCGTCGGCGGCGACGATGACCGGGCGACCCGCCGAGAGGATCCCGTACAGGCGGCTCGGCACGACGTAGCCCGCCAGGCCCTTCGCGAGGCCGACGACATGGACGTCCGCGCTCGAGAGGGAGAGCGGAAGGCGCTCGCGCTTCTGGTACGGGAGGAAGCGAACGGTCCCCTCGACCTCGAGCCGATTCGCGAGCGCGACCATCTCGCCGTGGCGCGCCCCGAACCCGGCGATGACGATGCGGAGGTCGTCCCGGTCGCGCAGGAACGTCGCCGAGCGGACGAGGCTGTCGAGGTCCTGCGCGTGCCCGACGTTGCCCGAGTGCATGACGACGAACCGCCCGACCAGATCGTGCCGCTGCGCCCAGGCGTTGTCCCGCGGCTGCGGCGTGATCGCGCCCGTGTCGACCCAGTTCGGGATCGACGCGCAGGCGCTCGGGCGGTGCTCCCTTCGCCTCCAGCCGCTCGCGCATCGTCTCGCCGATGGCGACGATCCGGTCGCGCGCGCCGGAGGTACGCGCCGACGAGGCCGCGGAGCACGCCGATCACGGCGGGATTGCGGAGCCGGTCGAGCTCGGTCGCGATCTCCGGGAAGACGTCCTGGCTGATGACGAGCACCGGCGCGCCGACCCGCTTGCCGACGAGCACGCCGAGGTCGCCGATGATCGGCGGGTCGGTCATGCACAGCACGAGGTCGGGAGCCGGGCCGCTCGAGCGCGTGCCTGAGCGCCGATCCGAGGTACGAGACGTAGTTCGCCGCCCGCCGCCCGAGCTCGGAGCGCTCGTACGACGTCGGACGCGACCCGCGTGATCCGCACGCCGTTGTGCTCGATCTGCCGAGGCTCGTCCTCGTGGCCGTGCAGGACACCGGTGACGACCTCGACCTCGTAGTCCTCGGCGAGCGCCTCGCACAGCTCCGTCAGCAGGTGCGCGGTCGCCTCGACACCGCGGCCAGTAGTACTGGTTGAGGACGAGAATCCGTTGCCTGGACACGCGCTGCAGGCTAGCCGCGATCGGCGACGGCCTCGCGCACCGCGTCGAGGAAGCCCTCGACGCTCGGCCCGTAGCCCCAGTCGCGCGCGAGCTCGCGCGAGCGGGCCCCTGCTCGGCGCGGCGCTCGGATCGGCGGCCAGCTCGCGAAGCGCCGTCGCAGCAGCATCGACGTCACCGGCCGGCACGAGCGCGCCGTTCTCGCCGTCTCGGAGGAGGTCGTGGGCCGCGCCGACGCGATCCGAGAGAACGAGCGGGAGACCGCAGGCCGCGGCCTCGTTCACGACGACGGCCCAGGGCTCGCGCGCGGAGAGCAGGGCGAAGACGTCGGCCGCGACGTACAGCTCGACGATGCGATCCCAGTCGACGTCCCCGACGAGGACGAGGCCGCACGCCGAGCTCCTGCGCGCGAGCCTGGAGCCGGGCCCGCTCGGGCCCTCGCCCGCCAGGGCCAGCACGAGCCGCGGATCGCCGGCACGCCGCGACGGCGCGGATCAGCACGTCGAGCCCCTTCTCCGGCGCGAGCCGGGCGACGGAGAGGACGACGACGTCGTCCGGCCCCGCGTCGAGGGCACGCCGCAGCTCCGGCCGGCGTGCCTCGAGCCGGGCGGCAGCCTCGCCGAACGCCTCGACGTCGATCGTGTTCGCGAAGAGGTGCACGCGCTCGGGTGCGGCGCCGCGCGCGATCATCGAGTCGCGCGCGAGCGTGCCCGTCACGAGGATGCCCGAGGCACGCTGGACCACCGGCGGAACGACCGTTCCCTTGACCGTTCGCCGCCATCCGGCGCCGCGGCCCTCGTCGTGGCTCTCGACGACGAGCACGTACGGCACGTCCTTCAGTCCGCACCAGGCGATCGCTGCCTGCGCGGCGAACGTGCTCCAGCCCGAGACGACCACCACCGACGGGCCGGATCTCGGCGAGCGCGGGCACGACACCCGGGCGTGACCGGGTAGTCGTGATGCAGGATCCGCTGCGCGCCGGGGATCCGAGGCCACGGAGGAAGACGGCGCGATGCTTCGGCTCGACGCGCCAGGTCCGGCCCGCGACCGTGCCGGCGCGCGTACACGACCGTCAGGTCGACCTCCCCGTGCGCGGCGATGCGGTCGAGGAGCGGCGCCCGGTAGGGCGTCGGCTCCGGGAAGACCGCCGCGACGCGAACGGGCGGCCGGCGGATCGTCGAGGCCGCGAGCCGGTGCAACCAGCCCTCGGCCTCGCGTCGTGCCGAGCCGGCGTCGCGGCGTGCGCGTCGCCGGCCGAGGACGTGAGCCGGAAGCCCTGGGTCGAGCCGGAGCGCCTGACCGGTGATCCGTGCGCGTGCCGCGCCGGATGCGCCTGCTGCGATCCGCACGAGGTCGCGGGCGGCCCGCGGGCCGGGCGTCACGCCCCGCGCGTTGCTCGAACGCGTCGACGAGCCGGAGGTAGGCGTCGACCGCGGCGTCGACTTCGTCGGCGCGCGATCCGCTCGGCGACGCCGACTCGCCACGCGAGCTCCACCTCGCTGGAGGACAGCGCAGGTGCGACTCGCGCGATCATCCGTCGCGCGACCGCAGCTGGCACTCGCGCTGGAGCTCGCGACGCCGCTGCGACGCCTGCTCGCGGATGGACGCGGTAGAGGACGAGCGGATCCGGGCAGGTTGTCGCCGTCGGCCACGTCGAGCAGGCGCGACCACGAGCTCGTAGTCCTCGCTCTCCTCGAAGCTCGTGTCGTACCGGAGCGCATGGCGTTCGAGGATCTCGCGCTCGACGAGAACGGTCGGGTGGAAGAACGGCGAGCTGAAGAGCGCGGCCCAGCTGCACGTCGGTCGCGCCGACCGGCATCGCGTGCAGCGTCCCGACGCGACCGGCGTCGAGCTCCGAGGACGGCCGATCCGACGACCGCCGGCAGGCGGTGCCGACGGATGCGTGCGAGCTGGCGCTCGAGCCGGCGCGGCATGGCGACGTCGTCGGCGTCGAGGCGCGCGACGTACGTCCCGCGCGCATCGTCAGGCCGCGGTTCAGCGAGCCGGCGAGACCGAGCCGCTCGCCGTTGCGCAGCACGCGTAGGCGCGTGTCGTCGACGCTCGCGAGGATCTCGGCGTCGCGTCGGTGGACGCGTCGTCGACGACCACGACCTCGAGATCCGTGACGGTCTGACCGAGGATGCTCGCGAGCGCAGCCCGGACGTATTCCTCGCCGTCGTGGACGGCGACGAGCGCGGTGACCGAGCGGGCGCGGCGGCCACTACGTCCCTAGCCTACGGCCCGTGTCGCGGGAGCTTCCGTCGTTCGACCTCGTCGTCGCGACGGTGCGGTCGAACCGGACGAGCTCGGCCGGCTCCTCGACTCGACTCGAGGCGCAGGCATATCGAGCCGCTGCGCGTGATCGTCGTCGACCAGAACGAGGACGAGCGTGTCGCGGAGATCGCTCACGGACGGCGGCATCGAGCTCGTGCACGACGCGCCGAGCGCGGTCTCTCCCGTGCGCGCAACGCGGGCTCTGCGCGCGTCGAGGCGGATCTGGTCGCCTTCCCGGACGACGACTGCGTCTACCCGCCGGGCTCCTCGAGCGCGTCGCGGACGTCTTCGCGGACCCGCGGCTGGACGGTCTCACCGGGCGTGCGGTGGACGCGGCAGGGCGCTCGTCGCGCTCGTGGAGACCGACCCTGCGATGCTCACGGACGACAACCTCTGGAACCGCGGCGATCTCGTTCACGATCTTCCTCCGGCGCGACGTCGTGCAGCGCGTCGGCACGTTCGACGAGCGCCTGGGCCTCGGCTCCCGGACCGTGGTCGTCGGGCGAGGAGATCGACTACCTCGATCCGCGCGGTGCGGTCGGGGCGCGGATCGAGTACGACCCGTCGCTCGTCGTCCGACATCCCGTGCGCCAGGACGACCGCGCATCGGCGCGCGCGACGGTGCGAGCGTCGGCTACCTGCTGCGCAAGCACGGCTATCCGCACGGGTCGTCGCGCGGATGCTCGTGCGCCCGCTCGGCGGCACTGCTCGCGTCGCTCGTTCGCCTCGACGGCTCTCGGGCCAGGTACCAGCTCGCGACGTTCCGCGGCCGCGTTCGCGGCTACCGCGGCGCGAAGCGCGCGAACAGCTCGGCGTGACGGTCGAGCCAGGGCTCGAGCGCGAACCGTTCGACTGCACGCGCGCGGCGGCCGCGGCGTACGCGGGCAGATCGGCGAGCACCGCGTGAGCGCGTCGGCGAGCTCGTCGCCGCTCGGCGGCTCGTCCCGCTCGAAGCCGTCCGGATGCGGGCACGCCGATGCCGGCGTCGTCGCCGACGAGCTCCGGCACGCCGCCGCTCGCGCGGGTAGACGACCGGCAGGCCGGCACGCCATCGCCTCGATCACGAGGCTCGGGCACGGGTCGTTGACCTTCGTGTGGAGGAGGACGTGCGCGCGCCGGAAGATCGCGGGCGCCTCGTCCTGCGAGTAGCGCCCGAGGAAGTGCACGCGCCGCCGGAGCCCGAGGCGCTCGACGATCGGCTCGGGTCGGCGTCACGAGCCGCCCGGTGACGAGGAGCTGCGCGCCGGGATGCGACGGCAGGAGCGCGCGCGAGCGTCTCGAGCCCGAGCTCGAGCCGGTAGGCCTGGTACTGGTCGCCCCCGAGAGGAGCGACGGGCCCGTCCTCCGGAGGCTGCTCCGCCGGAGTGAAGTGCCGGATGTCGACCGCGTTGTGCAGGACCTCCACGTCCCGGCAGGCTCGGCCACGAGCTCGTCCGCGCGCGCTTGCAGAACTCGCTCTGGTAGAGGACGTGCTCGGCCGCGCCGAGCACGGTGCGCAGCGGTCGGTTGAACGTCTCTGCGTCGCTTCCCGCCCAGCCTGGAGTAGCCGACGCCGTTCTGGTTGAGCAGGAGCGGGATCCGAGCGCCGCCGCACGTGCCAGAGCAGCGCGCGAAGATCGCGCGGCAGCCACGTCGAGCCGAGGTAGAGGAGCGAGAAGTCGGTCGGATGGTTCGGGAACCGTGTTGCCAGCCGTTGGAACTTCGCGGTGCCCCCCGCGACGGGCTCCGGGCGCGGGCGACCTCGTCGTGACCGTAGAAGACGCGTACGCCTGATCCGGACGACCGCTGGTCAGCAGTCGTGACCACGCGCGCCCGCCCGTGCGTAGCGACCCGCTCGAGCCGACGACATCGCTCATCGCGGCTCCGCCCGTGCCCAGATCTCGCCCCATCGCTGCACCAGCTCCGGACGTCGAGGTCCAGCCGCTGCGAGCTCCTCTCGGAAGAGCTGCTCGTCGTACTCGATCTCGTGGTCCCGGTCCCAGTACGGAGAGAGACCGACCTCCGCCTTCAGCGGCAGCCGTCCAATCCCGCTCGTACAGGGGAACCCGCAGGAGCACGCACCTCGGAGTCGCCGATTCGACGACACGCGCGAGAAGCTCGACGCGGGGGCCGAGGTGCTCGAGCACGTTGGACAGGACGACGACGTCGAAGTGCCCCGGCGGGATGCCCTCGATGACGTCCCCGTCGCGAGAGCTCGAGTCGCTCGTCGACGAAGTTGGCCCGGGCGTACGCCAGGTGACTCGGATCGTGGTCGACGCCGACGACGCTCGCGCCTCCGCGTGCGACGAGGTCGTGCGCGAGCTCTCCTTGCCCGTGCCGATGTCGAGGACGGTCTCACCGGGGTTCACACGCTCGACGAAGAAGTCGTGGTAGTGCGTGAGGCGGTGCTTCGGGTGCACGCCCTCGTCGTAGTCGATCGCGGCGAGGTCGAGCGCCCGGTACGCGTCGTCGTAGGTCACGAGCAGCTCCTTCACGGCGCGCGACTCGGTCAGGTCCGCAGCGGACGACCGAGAGCCAGAACCGGAAGAAGCGGTCGCCAGATCCACAGCGGCATGACCAGCCGGAACGGGCGCCGAGGGATCGCGGCGTCCTGCCGCCCAGGCGACGCGTCCAGGTCGGAGCCGGAGTCGTCACGTGGACCGGCGCTCCACGAATCCGGCGAGGCGCAGCTGCACGCCGGATCGAGCCGCTCGAGTGCGTTCCGCTCGGCGGTCGCGCGACCGGCTTCGACGATCTGCGGACGCGCGACCTCGCTGCGCGATCGCGACCGTCCAGCCGCGCGAGCGACTCCGCGTCGTCGACGTCGACGAGCCAGCCATTGCGTGCCGTGCTCCACCAGCTCGCGCAGCCTGCCCGACCTGGGTCGTCACGAGCGGGATGCCGGACGCCATCGCCTCCAGCACCGCCTTCGGGCCGCCTTCCTGGCGTGCCGGGACGACGCACACGTCGATCGCGCGGTACGCACGGGCGAGGCTCGTTGCGGCTCGTCGCCAGCACGTGGCTGTACGGGATCGCAAGCCGCTCGAGCTCGCGGCGAACGAAGCCTCGGGCGCGGTCCCGTGAGGAGGACGTGGAGCTCGGGAACCTCGGCACGAACGCGTTGTAGCGCCGCGACGAGCACGTCCGGCCCCTTGATCAGCTTCGGCTCCAGGCCTTTCGGCCCAGCCGACGCCGTCCTTCTGGAAGGACCCGACGACGAAGGCGCATCCGCGGTGAGACCGAGCGATCGCGCGAGCCGTGGCGCGACGCTCCGGCGTGACGAGCGGGAAGTGCTCGATGTCGATCCCGATCGGGATCGTGTGCGCTACGCTCGGCGTCGACACCCGCCTCGAAGCACGAGGTCGCGCATCTCGCGCGTGGGTCACCTGGATCCGCGCGAACCTGTCCGGCGCCGCACGCAGCGCCTCGTACGCACGATCGAACTCGGGTATGCCGGCCGTCCCGGGACGGCCGTGCAGGTACGCCGTTGCGAGCCGGTGCGACGAGCCCGTCCACCGTGGCTGCAGCGCTGCGAAGTGAGCTCGTGAGGAACACCGCCTGAGCGCGCAAGCCGAGCCCATCCGAGCGGCGCGACCTCGTAGCCGAGACGCCGTGCGGCGCACTCGTGGCGCCGCGTCTCGTCGACGGACCAGCCGGTGCGCTCGTCCCACCGCGAAGAGGCGCGACGAGCTCGCCCACCGGGCCGTCCGCGCCGCGGCACGAGTCCTCGCGCGCATCGTCCGCGCCGGCACCGCCACGAGCGCAGCGTGCGTTCACCTGCCGAGAACCTCGAGGTAACGATCCGGCGACCTCGGCGAGCGGCGAGCACGGATCGCGACCGCCGCTCGTCGAGCTCGGCGACGAGCCGGTCGAGCGCGTCAGAGGACATCCGAGGGCTCGACGAACGGACACGCCAGCCTCGCCGACGAGCTCGGGTGGCCCCGCTCGCGCGGAAGACGGCCGGCAAGCCGCAGGCGAGGGCCTCGAGCAGCGCGTTCGAGCACGGGTCGTTCCGGCTCGGGGGCGAGGTAGACGTCGTGACGCCTGCAAGCGCGTCCGCGCACCTCGGCAATCGGGACCGCGCCGCAACGTCGGATGTGCCGGAACGACTCCTGCGCGCGGCCCAGGAACGTCAGCTCGTAGCGGCTCGTGGTCGAGGTTCGCGTCGAGCCACTCGAGCACGTCGGCGCCCTTGTTCGGGTTGTCCGACCAGCTCGTCGCGATCACCGCGAGCCGCGCCGCTCGGCGATCGGCTCGCGTTCCGGTCGGCGGATGGAAGACGGTCGGATCGACCGTGTTGACGACGAGCCGCGGGTCGACGAGGTCGATGCCGAGCGCGCGGTGCGCGTCGAGGCTGTACTGCGACTGCACGATCGTGGCGTCCGCCAGGTCCGCGGTTGATCTCGGCGATCCGGGCGTCGGTCCCGTCGTCGAACCCGCGATACGTTCCGATCGGGCCGTCGACCCGGTGGACGAAGCGAACGTCGTCGCGCGCGAACCGGCGCAGCCGGCGGAAGTCGAAGTTGGAAGGAGTTGAACAGGCAGGTCGTCGTCCCCGCCGAGATGCGGTTTGACCTCGACGACCAGCCCCCGACGCTTCGAGCTCGCTCGCGAGGCGCCTCGCGAGGAACTGATGCCCTCCTGCCCGTCGGCGGAGGCGCGAGCTCGTGGAACAGAGCGAGATCCGCGGCACCCGCTCCTCCGGTAGCGGATGCGGTCGACCTCGGTCGCCAGCTCGCGGGCGGCGGCTTCGGCCGCGCGACGTCGCACGGAAGGCCGCCCCGCGCAACGATGCATCCGCGGTGACCGTCGTCCGGTCGGCGGCGTCGACGAGCAGATGCCGGATCTCGCTTCGCGTACCCGGTCCAGGTGAGGTTACGCTCGACCGTCTCCCGCGCCGCTCGCGCCGAGGCCTCGCGGCCAGCGCTGCCGTCGTCGAGGCCGTCACGGCGTGCTCGAGGCCTGCCGAGTCGCCGGGCGGTACGAGGCGGCAGTTCACGCCGTCGTCGAGGTGGTAGCCACGCGCGATCGCCGCAGTGCGGGTGACGACGACGGGCTTTCCGCATGCCATGCGCCTGGAGCAGCGTCGTGGTGGCGCCCGAGTACGTGTTGTCGCGCACCGGGAAGCGCGACGACCCGTGCGCGGAGCAGGCACTCACGCGACGCGCGCGAACGGGACGTCGACCTCGAGCCGGACGTTCTCCGGCAGCGGGCCGAGCTGCCGGAGCGTTGTCGGCCGACGCGACGACGCGAAACGAGCGCTCAGGCAGCCGCCGGGCGAGCTCGAGCGAGGAGCCGGAAGTCCGCCGCGGATCCGCGCCGATCGGAGACGACAGTCGTCCTCCGGCTGGACGGACGGATCAGGTCGGAAGTGCTCGGTGTCCACCCCGAACGCGACGAACTCGACCTCGCGGGCCGTCGGAGCCGAGCCACGCGCGCAGCTCCTCGACCTCGCCCCACCCGTACGCGACGATCGTGTGGAGCCGACGAAACGCGTCGGCGAAGACGCACGCGGCGCAGCCGGGCCGGAGCTGCGTCGAGACGCTCGGGAAGGCCGATCGCCGCGTAGACGACCGGCGGCTTCACGCGTCCCAGGCGCCCGAGCAGCGCCAGCGGGATCCCGACCGTGTCGACCGGTCGAGTAGACGACGTCCGAGCGGTTCAGCTCGCCGAGCGACGCGAGGACATGAGCGAAGTCGCCCGAGTAGCCTCCGCCGAGGCTGCACGCTGCGGTCGAGCACGCTCGCCGCGGCGCGCGTCAGCGCACCCGGCTCGAACTGTAGGCTCGAGGTCGCGACGCAGCTCGAAGCCGGCCGCGCTGAGCTCGTCCAGCCCGTACAGGCTGTAGCGGGACGGGTCTCCGGCGAGCGCGCGCAGCGCCTCGGACGCAGCGGCGAGTCGCGGTAGAGGACGAACGCGCGGACGCGTCTCGCGGGAGCTCGGGCTCGGTCACGTGGGGTAGCGTAAGCCCGCCGTGCACCGGACGAAGACACGCTTCGCCGCGAGGATCAACCACGTCGCCTCGGCGCTCGAGAAGCGAGGCGTGCGCGCGACGTACAGGCTCCACGACCGGGTTCTCTCGAATCAGGTCGAGCCGCCGCCACTTCGCCGGCTCACAGCCCGACGCTCGACGACGTGCAGCAGCGCATCGTCTCCGAGGCTCTCGACCGAGGGCTATTGCGTCGTCCCGTTCGCCGAGCTGTTCCTCGGAGCCATGGCGTCTGGCGCGCGATCGAGGAGCAGGCGGCGCCGGTTCGTCGCGGACACCGGAGGCCGGGCTGGCCGGCGACCGCGAGGCGCTGCGGGTTCGAGCCGGCAAGGAGTTCGTCGTCCGCCTTCAGAGCTACGGCGTCGAGCTCGGGCTCGACGACCCCTGGTTCGCGACCTGCGCCTCGCACCGCATGCTCGACGTCGCGAGACACTGTACCTCGGCCTGTGGTCGAAGCTCAGTACGTCGACCTCTGGTACTCGGTGCCCCAGCCGGCGGACGCCGACCGGATCTCGCCTCGCACACGCTGGCGCCGCGACTTCAACGACCAGCATCTCCCTGAAGGCGTTCCCTCTGCACTCGTCGACGTCGACGCCGGCACGGGACCGTTCGAGTACGTCCCGGGCAGCGCGCCCGGCGGGCGCTGCCGCCGACGCCTGGCCCTGGCGGCCGCTCGGCGACAACTACCCGCGCCGACGGAGAGCTCGAGCAAGCGGATCCCGAGGGGACGGCATCGGACGTTCACGGCCCGGGAAGCGGACCGTAGCACGTCACGGTTTCCACCGTGGGGTTCGCGACGAAGAGCCCGCGAGTGCTCGCGACGGTGACGTACTCGTCCCCGCCTCGCTCGCGTCGCTCACGGAGCGGAGCTACCGGTTCCGCGGGATCGCTCGACGAGCTCGACGCTCAGGCGCGCTGCCGCGCTGACCGGGAGCGTTCCTCGGTCGTGCGTCCACTCGAGAAGCGGCCTCACGACGCCCGCCCGAGCCTGGCCGGTGAAGAGACCGCGCGCGGAATCGCCCTCGCCCGGGTCTTGGACGTGGAACGCGACGCCGGCTAGCCCGAAGTGGCGTGAGGGGGTGCAGCGTTGGGTGCGTGGAGCGACACCACGCCCACGTCGACTGGTGGCGACCCCTCGTTCAGGAGGTTGCCGGGGATCCGCGCCGTCGACGTATTCGCGCCAGGCGGGGAGGGCTCCCTCCCAGCGCGTGCTCGTGTCCCACGCATTGAACGCCACGTCGCCGCGGTGGTCGAAGGCGCCTTGATCGTCGGGAACACTGGCGTTGCCGGCCGACGGGGCGGCGGACCCGATCTCGATCCCGACCACGGCCGAAGCGAACATCCACGGCGTTGGCGGCGGCCCCGTCCTCGCCCACGACGCGGACCGGCGAAGCCGCACGAGGTCGTCTCCAGGTAGCCGACTCGAGATCGGCGCCCACCCTGCTGGGGCCGCTTCGACGACGACCTCACGCGGAGGTAGTGGGCGACGACGTCTGCACGCTCGGCCCGTCGCGTTCGATGCGCAAAGTCCATCTGGAGCAGGATCGCCCCACTGTCGCAGAGCTGAGCGATCGCCATCTGGTGCGGAAGACCACTGTGCGCCCGGACTCACGCTCTCAGGTCACTCCATGCGCCCCAGACAGCGTTTCTGAAGCGCCGGCGTCGCCAGTATGAGCACCTCGTCGGCCAACCGGGATGTCCTCGAAACAGATGGTGCGCAGCGGAGAACGCGAGACGGACGTACATCCGCTCGAATAGCGCTTCACCGGTGTGTCCGTGAACTTCTCGACGCCGGAGAACTCGACGATAATGCCAAAGTCTGGGCGATCTCTCGCCGCCTCATGCGAGGATAGAGCCGTTGAGATAGACGTTCTCGCGCCCGGTGAGCTCGAGGTGGACGAGTTCAGCTCCAGCAGGCTACCGACGCGTCCACGGATTTCGGCGCAGCCGCCCGCTCGTGGAGTGGTGGTCGTGCGTCGTCAGGATCATGAAGGAGAGATCGACTTGCCGGCGCCGTTTCGGCCGATAACGCCCAAGGACATCGCCTCGTCCACTTGCAAAGAACACGTCGTCCAGTGCCACAGTGCTCACGTAGTGGTGTCGGCGCTCGCGCCGAACGGGCATGCCGTGTCGCATGCGCGTCATCGACTCGCGGGCGGCGTGCGTGAGCACGGCGTGCAGCTCACGATCGATACGCTTCGAGGCGTCTGCTTTGTGATCGCTACAGCCATCGGTCGTATCGCAGACGCATCCGACGTGCCCGGAAAACCGCAAGTCGGAGAGGAAGAGGACGACGCCGACGAAACGCTCAGCGCCATTTGACCCCAATTGGGTGTGCTTCCGTCAACAACGAAAAGCCACCGCCGTAACGATGACATGGTCGTGGGTTCACCAGAAGACCGCGCCACTTCAGAATCTCCACCGGATGGCATACCAAGGACGCCGGATACAAGCGAGCGATGGCGGGGGCATGCCGCGGGGACATCCCGGTAGCGGACATTGAGGGAGGAAGGAACAGGGGCCGATCCGAGCGCGGTGACCGGCGCAGGCCCGACGGCTCAACGGCGCGCTGTCGGGACTTCGAGCTGCCCGACCGCGTGTCTGGTAGTAGTATGAGCAGATAGGAACGGCGACTCCGAGCGGCGAAGGTCGACCAAGGGTTGCGAACACCACCAGCCAGGGGGCAGGAGCACTCGCGGAAATCTGCACCTTCGAGGCGCCGGGTCGCGTCCCGAGGCTCGTGCTTGACCCGTGAGCGATGACGTGAGAGTACTGCATCAGGTCGAAGGCCAGGCACCAGCTGCGGGTAGAGATCGTTACCACGGCCAGACCTGCGAGAATACCACCGAAGACGATCACGTAGATCGCGGTGATGGCGCGGGCGGATCATACGCAGGCTCAGGGCGTGTTACCATCAACGAACCGTGACGTGTGCGCCAGACCGACCGCCCGGGCGATACGGTGCCAGAGCTCGGAAACGTCGAGATGCGGCCAGCGACTCGCCGGCCGGATGGCGGATGCTTTGCGTTCGACGCGCTCTTCAGCTCTTCCGCAACGCTCAGCTCGCCCTCCGCTCGCGGACGAACCTCGAGTTTCGTCTCGGTCATCGCGACCGACCGCTGGCGAGGCGCTGCACCTCATGGACTTACTTGATGCGGCGACCGATCGAGAGAAGGCGCGCAGCGCCAGACGAACCGCTGTGCTCTGAATATCCGCGATGCGGGCCTCGGGTCATCGATGTTGAAACTACAAGCGCTGGATCGGTTCTGCCTCACGTCAGCGCAGCCGACGCACGGTGGTGGGTGGAGTATCGGAGTGCAGTGGAGAGCCGTGGCTTGATTCGTTACTCCGGATGCAGAGCGCTCGATCCAGGCCAGTCGCGTCCGCAGCTCTGCAGAGGCATCATGAACCGCGTCGTCAGGAACGACAGGCCCGTCAGGAGAGGCCGCCGCGCGAACCGCGTCGTCTGGTCGAGCACGCCTGGGCGGCGGGGAAAACGGCGAGAGGACATCTGAGCAGGTACTACGCGCGTGGCAGGACATCCCGCAGGCCCGGGAATCGAACCTCAGGGTTCGACGACGACCTCCAGATTGCCTCGGTGAGCCCGCCTGAGCGGACAGGCGCATTGTGGGGCAGCCGGACTGCAGTAGACGGCGCACCACCGGTAATGCGCTCCGCGAAGAATTCGTCGCCGGCGTGTGGGAGAAAGTCGGATCAGCGCCTGGACGATCGTGAAAGCCGCCGCGGCGGGAATCGCAACGAGGTCTCTTCAAATTCTCGGCGCGGCCGCAGAACTCGCGGCTCATCAGAGATGACCCGGTCAACCATGCCAGCTCGCGGCGAGGCGACGACTGCGTCGGGGAGTCCCCTCCCGCGGGTTGCAGGCAACCAGCGCGCGCGCATACCGCTCGAGCATCGCCCTCGTCTCGCCAGTCCGGTCACTCCGATGCTCACCAGAGGCACGACATCGACGCCCGTTCACGTGGTACGCGATCTGCCGCATCCACGGCGCTGGCGTCATCACCGACGGCGAGTGTCATGACGAGCTGCATAGGTCTGGAGCTATCCGCTTGCATGCTCCTTCGCCGAGATCATTAAACTCGGTAAGTGGCGACCGCGCCTGAACCGCGTCAGACCAAGCCACGATTGAGCTCGCCTGGGTGGCGCTATGAGCGCTGCCGCCTCGACGTCCGTCTACTGATCTTCGAATGGTGAGTCAGAGCCCCATATGGTCACGGAGAGCATCGCGGCCGCATTGTCGACGACGAGAGATCCCCAAGCTACACTCTCGGCGTCAGTCGTCGACGACCAGGGGTCATGCGATCTTTGAGGCGGCCGTCACGCGAGCTTCGATGCGCCACAGCTACCAGCCGAAGAAACTGTCTCAGCGTGCGAGCGCGGCACGCGCTCTTCGCTCAGCCGCCTGCTCCGACTCTGCAGAAGCGCAGGAAGTCGGAAGACCTCCAAGGGATGCCACCCCGGAAATGAGGCGAGGTCGAACCGACGTTTCGTGGGAACCGGGCGAACGACAACTCAGTGGATCGCGCGGGTGGTACCGCCGCCGCGTGCGGTCGATATGGACTCGATCGGATCAGTTCAGCGGAGCGTCGAGGAAGACGCGTGCGCGGGTCATTCGCTCGGCGGAAGACTTCCGCAATCGTCCGGGCGCGGGACGGTGGCGCGTCAGCCAGGTGACTCCATGTTCGGCGCTGCGCCAAGGGCCTCACCGACGTTCCCCGCTGAGGGCATCCGCGCGAACTCGTCGGCGTCGGTGTTGATCACCCAGTCGGCAGCGTGGTCGACCGCAGCGAAGCGTGCCATGCGTTCGCCAGTCGCTTTCCGCATCCCCGCACCGTGGAACGGTGCGCAGGTGGCCGTCGCGGGCGTATCTCTGGAGGATCTCGCGAGTCCGTCACGCGAGTCGTGGTCAGTGGCAAGCACGGGAAGTCGACGCCGGCGTTAAGGTCACGAGATCTGGGCGTCGACCACGTCTTCTTCGTCGCAGGCAGGCAATGTCGCTGACGAGCTTCATCGGTCCGTACGAAGCATCGAGCGCCTTCCGCGACGACGATCGCGGCGATCGACGCGGGAGCCCGGAGGATGCCACCTGAGCGCTGCAACCGGGCGAGCTCACCAGCGTCGAGCACTGCGCCATCGATCGCACTGGCCCACCTGTCGGCCGGCGTCCGGCCGGGAAACGCCAGCGACGATGGATCGACCGTCCTCAACGCGCGCGCACGCCAGCGCAATGCGCGTATCGGCGATCAGCGAGCCGTCGTCAGGTCCCCGGCGGAGGCATCGCGTCGTCGATCATATATCTCGTCGAAATGACCGGTATCCTCAGAACGTCCCTTTACGGGCGACCGCGTGAACACACGTGCTCGCCAGCGCAGGCAACTGCAGGCCTCGTAGTGCGTCAGGGCGTGCCTGAACTGGGTGAAGCTGCGGACTGGAAAATGCAGCCTCGACCAGGCGATCAGCCGGGGAACGGCGCAAGGGAGGTCGCCGGGAGAGAGGCGTTACCGCGCCCTACGACGATATGTCCAGGAGGGCTCTGTGCAAGCCTGACGTTGACACGAAACGAACTCACTAGGGCTGGTATTTGGGCGCAATGTGGCATCAAGCGCACCGTCATGCGCTCAGTCAGCTCGCCCACACCAGGCTTAGCGGAAAATTTACCCGGACGAAGGTGTGGACGACCCCATGCTCAGGAATCTCGCAGGCACCTCCCTCGAGCTTCACCCAGGGCCACCAGAACTCGTCTGCGTCGGGTGATCCCGCGAAATCGGCGTCGAACTCGGTGGCGGCTTCATTCGAGCCATGCGGGTGACCCATTCCGCCTGGCGCTTCACGGACTCGGAAACCCCAGCTTGATACGATGGAGCACGCCGCCTGCTGCATAGCGCTCGAGGATATCGGATGTGCCGTCCGCAGAGTCGTGATCGGTGGCGACGGTGATCGACCCCGGCAGCGCAGATGGAACTGGATCAGGCGATCGTCATCGCCGCCCAGACAGACTTTTTCCGGAAATCATCAGGACGAGCCGTTTATTGCCGCACGTACAACGACTTGGGCTGCCGACCTGTGCAGTTCATCAGTTGCCTCTGCTGGGCGAGGGCCCCGATTATCGGACTCGGGCGTCGCGGAAGGATCGCCGACTCGGGCGAGGCCACGCGACCCGATCCGACAGCTCGCCGAGGAGTCACGCCGTGTCCCGGCGGATCGTTACTACCATCGCTCCCCTTTGGGTTCGGCGAGGCCGGGGCAACGGTTAGTCGATCCTGGCAGTCGAGGCTCCCGCCTGGGCGGTGCCCGGGTGGCGCCTCGACGACGATCTTCGACCTGCAGCGGTGATCACACAGCCGTCCATATGGCGAGGGCGGCAGCCTTCCTGATTACAAAGTCGCTGATTATCGGCGGCCGGGGTTGAGTCATTTGATCGTAAGCAGGCGGCGGCACTCGGACCGGGGCGGCGCCTGACGATCGTCAACCGGGGCCGAAATGCCATGCCTGGACGATCCCCAGCAGATCACGGCGTGTCGATTGCGTTTTCCCAGATCGGCCGGAGTCCCCATCCGGCATTGCAGGCCGGGGTCGTCTCGACCGTTCGGCGGGCGGCTCCCCACTGAACTGGGGGAGAATAAGCGATGCTATCGACGGCCCGATCGTCGGGAGGGCTGTCCCGAGTCGCCTCAAGGATCAATGGACGGGGAATCAAGCAATCGCCGAGAGCGTCTACGGCGACTGTCCGGCGGAACGTCGTCCGCACCACTGGCTCACCTGGCGATGCGCGACGCTTCGCGAGGCGGCGATTCGCGTGTGGCACCTGCCAGTTGCGGCGTCAGCGTCTGAGATCGCCCTGATGTCGTTCGGCACGATCGCCAACCGACAGCTGACGCCTCGCGGGGCGAAGACCTGCCACTGAAATCATCTCGCCAGAAGAAAGCGACTGAGAAGGGCTCTCCGATCGACTTCTGGGGACGATATCGATTTCGTTCGAGATTCGGCGGCGAAAGTATGGCATGATCGCTTCCACCTGTTCCGGATCGGTCCCACACCCACAGAATCACGCGAGAACTCGGTACGATTCCTCCGCCTCGGTTGCCGCGAAGTGACAAGCACCTCGGACGGCGTCGCTACAATATTGTTAGCGATCTCTGCGGAAATTCTAAGGTTCCGCGCTACAATATTTGTCGAGAACAGCTTCGATATTTGTCGAATCGACAGCGGTGCGATCTCACCGGTTTCGTGGAGGCCAAATCATCCGATCAGATCGCCGTCGACAGTCGTGTGCACGACCGCTGAGTCAGTGCGATCTGTCGCTCTCATCTCTGCCGTTCGCGACCACCTGCTCAGTTCAGAACTCTTTTTGCCATGCTGGCGGGGACTTCATATCGTTGTACCCGCTCTACGCCCGACGGATATTACCAGGCCACTTCCGAATCCGAACATTATTCAAACTGCTCATCAGGTTCGAACGTCACTCATCCAGGCCAGGCAGCGCAACGAGCCCAACCGCTGTCACTCCGGAAAAATGCCTGCCCGTCCCCGCAGCCGTCGGGGTTGCGTTTTCAGTCAGCTTTTTGTGTGCACTATTTTGGCATCATCTGCGGGGACGCCACGTTCTTGGTGGCAACCGCCATCGAAATCGGCTATCCACGTCATTGACACCAGTCAGGCTGCCGCACGAGCATCAATGTGTTGGGCTTTCTCCCTACCGGTATGGTGTGCGCCATCCGCCCGTGCGATTCCGTGACTGAGCAGGCCACCTGGCGGGCTCAACATTAATCTGCGACCAGCCCGGGTCACCGGAGGTCAGGATTGTCCATCAGAGCGCACGACACCGTCTTGCGGTCCACCACTCTGGCGGGTCTGCCTCTCGACGTAGCATTACGTGCGCAGTCACGCAGGACCGAAACCATTCGAGCGCTGCGGAAGCTCTCCACAGGAAGGATTACACCAATGACGATGACGCGATCACATCAGCGGGACTAAATCGGGCGCAAATTTACAACCAGAGATCCACCTCGAAACTTAGTCATGGCGATCCCAAGCAGGCTAAGCCGAGGCACGACCATCATCTTGTCGGGCGTGTATACCGGGGCGTGTCTTCGTGACCAATAAGAGCAACATCACCATTGTTGGCGCGGGAGATGTCGACAATACTTGCGGCGACGCTGCTGTGGTGCGATCAGGTCAGCAGCTCGAGCAACATCACGATCGAGAACATCTGGTTTCACGCTGCCAAGGCAGCCAGGGCCGCGGCGGTCATTAAGGCTCATCAGTGACCCTCAAAACAGCGAAAATCAAGACCAATTAACACAGGATAAGTCAAATCGTGAGCCAAGGCGCAACGGGAATTTAAAGCCCCGATGTCTTGAGGCTTTCCTCTGAAACCAGTTCAACTATCACGAACTCCCGGGTCAGGGCTGGGGCATGCGGCGACAACGCCGTCGCGTATGGTATTGGTGCATTCAATAATAACGGTACATCCCCGAGCCGCCACGCTGAACTGGCACAACCAGGATCGGTTCAGGGCCGTGGCCAACATCACGAACTCGCATTTCGACGGAAATACGATGCCGCGTTTTTATGGTTACGTCCGACCATACCAGTGGTTCAGAAGCACGCGCACAGCTTCAATCAAAGGGGAACGGGGCGCTTGTTCTTCAGGCAGAGCCATGGTGCAAGACTCATTCGACTGCTGTTTGGATCCGATGGCGCCCGGACGGGTCACGCAGAAGCCTCCGGTGGGGTGGAGTTCACCTGAGCCCAACAAGCCCAACAACACAGACGGCCGTCCTCTCAGGGAATCTTTGACCGCCATCTCACGGATCTCGTCGGAGCGCGCCAGTGTGAATCGCCAACAACCGGTTCGACAACGGCGTCGATGAGGTGCAGGAAGTTCCTGCTTCCACCAGGGTGCCCTGCGCCGCGCCCGGTCAACGCGCGATCATCGGTGCGATCGACATCCCGCGCCCAGCTTCCAGGACCACCTGGGGATCATCGCGTGGGGTAGATTACAGTGACGGCGACGATCGGCGGCCCCTGGCAAGAATCTGCGGAAGTATGACTACTCGGCCACCACCCCGATTCCAGGATTCGCTAAATGTGGAAGGGCGACTAATCTGCACGATCCACCAGCCAAACCACGATTCGCGCTTATCGGCCCTGTCGAGGCCTACGCGATCATCCACACAGGCTGAGGAGTCTGTTCCACGTGTCCCGGTCTGAAAGGTTGTAAGAGGGGAACTCCCGGATAATAAAAGCTCATCTCGACTCGTGATTTTGGCTTTGTGCCATCCGAGGTCCATCAGACGGGTTGAGGTTGGATGAGGACATCGTACTTGGGGAGGCTGTCGTGGCGTTGGAGTCGGCTTTCGATGGCTTCAAAGGCGTCCTTGGCGATGCGAACGCCTTTGTCGTAGGTCGTCTCGATCAGTCTGACGATCGGGCGAGCCCCTTTCCAGGTCATTGTCCGAGCCCATTCGACCACGGTCGTCGACGCTGTTCAGTAAGGTCCCGTTCCAGTGGTTTTCCAGGACGCCCCAGCAGTGTTCGATCAGGTTGTACTTGCTATGGTACGGCGGATAGTACACCAACTTGATTTCCAGTCCGGTGGCGTCCGCGAACATCACCATGCGGTTCATGAATTGGGTCCGATGACTCGAATTCTCCGGGCCGTTGTCCAGGTTGATCACCAGTCGGCGGGCGTTGGGATACCTGGCCTTGGTTCGCCTCCCACCACTGTTCCAGGCAGTCCGCAATGAAATCACTGGTCCCGTTCGATGTCCCGATGAAGATGCTCAGCAAGCCCGCGGTCACGTCCAAGATCCCCTGCGGCACCAGCTTCTGCTCGGGCTCGGGGTCGTGATCCAAGGCGCTGACCGGCTCGGCCTCGCGGGATTCCCCGTCTCGGGAGTAGTCCCCCACCGCCACTTTGGCCTTGGCGTCCATCGAAATCCGGATCACGTCCGGGTCGTCGTCGGCCGCCTGATTCTCCTGACGGACGTTGGCGAAAATCGCATCCGTTTCCTTGATCTTCTTCAACGGTTTGGTCTTCTGCACCCGCCGCAGCTTGTAGCCCAGACGGTTGAGGATCTCGCCGATCGTGTTCACGTGAGGAAGTTCCTCGATCGGTCCAGCCTTTCTGGTCGATGAGCGGCTTGCCGCATCGCTTTGGCCGTCATTCGCGTGTACAGAAAGGGCGACTGAAACTTCGGGTCCGTCTGGCTTTCCGGTTCCGCCAAGGCCCGGATGTCGGCCTCCAACTCCGGGACATTTCGCTTCCGTCTTGCGATTTCCCCGAGCGGAGAAATGTCCCATGCAAGTGATCCCGGTTCGCAGTTCGTTCAATCCCGAGCGTCACGGTGTTGTGCGACCAGCCGAAGACCTTCTCCGCCTTCCAGACGTTCCCGTCCAAGATAGTCCAAGGTCACCTGGGCCTCGAAACGCCCTGCGTTTGGGCTCCGGTCAACTTCCGGGCCGCGTCCTTGAACGACAGCGATACTTCGTTCGTGAGGACGTTCATCATCCCCTCCCTGGGACCGGCACTCGAACCGAAACTCACAAGGAGGCGAGTAGAACAGAAAAACCAAATCACGCCGGATTATTTTCAGGGATTGCCTAGAGTGGTGAAACCCACCAGCTATGGTAGCCTTGAGGGATCGGTGGGTTTTCGCCACACGTCCTTTCCGGCTCTTCAGGAACAGACACTTAGGCGACCGGCAGGAGTTACTTTACCTGCAGCTCGGTCGCTTCTCCGGCATGATGGTGAATTGTCGTACTTCCGGCAGCGTCGCCGAGGCGTTGCGGCATCCGCGCTGCGTACGTAAGCTTCATCTCTCTGGCCGGGACACGCGACACGCCGTCGGGGGAGTTTACACCAGGCAGGCGTTTCACGGATCGGGTGCCGCCCCTTCCCAGGTCATCCGCAGCGCGCACTGCAGGATACGCCACCTTCAGAGGCCGTTCCGAGCAGCTCCCCCCGTTCCACTTCTTCTCCAACGCCGATAGCCAGCACCGTTCGATCGGATTGTACTTGCTGTGGTAGGGCGGATAGTACACGGGCGAGATCTCGTAGCCGTTCATCTGTGTAATAGCAGGGTCTCGTACTGTGTACTGTGCGCTGCGCCAGGCATTCGCCAATGGACGACCATTGGTGTTTGGCTCGGCCCTGTCTCTTATCCACTTCGCGAAAACTGATTCGCTCTCGTCGTAGATATTTGTCGCCATCCTACTGCTTCAGGACTTCCCGGTCATGCGGACCTTGCGTCCGAGCAGGCCAACGGCCTCTTACTCCACTCCAGATTCCGGGCAACAGCATCGGCGGCTCGGTAATCGGCGAACGCCACGACCCGACTGCCGCTTCCAAATACTCAAACACCGATCGCCTTGTTGCGTGCACGTCGCGATCACTGTCCAGATCCGCGTTGATTCGCTTCGCCGGATTTCACCTCACTACCGTGCGTCTTCCTGGTGCGGATCGGCGGCCGTCTTTCTGAAGAACCACGGTTGCTGTT
>ERZ1370068.2064-contig-1227_pt1 | contig 66753 bp, 87 predicted proteins | sample MGYA00561227_ERZ1370068 | MGnify/ENA primary metagenome ERZ1370068 (study PRJEB38410, sample SAMEA6850437) | metagenome | study: Metagenomic assessment of the ecological functions of the soil: analysis of the soil microbiota associated with the... | reverse complement strand
GTACTTCGTTCAGTTACGTATTGCTCGACACCCGTGTAGATCAGCTTGGTCTGCTTCGCATAGGCGTACTCGACATAACCGATCGAGTTCCTGGTCTGGCCGACATTACCGGCCACGCCTTCGTTGCCACCTTGGCGCCAACGCCCGTCGGCCATTCGACCGCGGTGCCGGCACCCGCTTTCGTCTTCCACTCAGCGTTCACCTTCGACAGATAGTCCGTCCAAACAAATGTCGTTCCCGAACCATCCGAGCGGCGCACAACGGTGATCGCGTCGGCCGGCAGCTTCAACTTGGGATTAAGCTTTGCGATCGCCGGATCGTCCCACTTCTTGATCTTGCCGAGGTAGATATCGCCAAGAACTTCGCCGGAAAAAATCAACTCACCCGGCTTGATGCCTTCGAGGTTCACAACCGGCACTAGCGCGCCGATCGGCTTGTGGCCACTGCAACAGGCCCATCCTTCTCAGAGCTGCTCGGCCTTCAGCGGCATGTCGCTTGCGCCGAAGGTCACGGTCTTGGCCTGGATCTGCTTGATGCCGGCGCCGGAACCGATCGACTGATAGTTCAGACCGTTGCCGGTCTCCTTCTTGTAGGCGTCGGCCCACTTCGAATAGAGCGGGAACAGGAAGCGTCGCGCCCGCGCCAGTGATATCGGCCGCAAAGGCCGACGTCGTGACGGCGACCAGGCCGGCAGCGACGATTGTCTTGATGAAATTCATGGTTGGCCTCCATTGATGAGCGAAGCGCCGAATGCGCCCGATTGCGCTCACGCCGGTCCGTTTAGGACCGGTCGATGCCCGCTTTACGAAGGTTCCATGACAGCTGGATGACAATCTCAAGCGATTGAAATCGCTGGATTTTAGCTCGCAGCCGGAGGCTTCAGCTGGGAAAACAGGCGGTAAAAGTCGCACCCTGTTTGGGGAGGCTTTCGATCAAAGAGACGGCCGCGATGACGGTTAAGGATATGTTTAACCAGCGATAAACCGAGCCCGGTTCCACCCTGCGCACGGCTGTCGCCGACGTCCACCCGGTAGAAGCGTTCGGTGAGGCGCGGCAGGTGTTCCGGGGCGATTCCGGGACCGAAATCGCGCACCATGACCCGGAATTCCGGGCGTGCCCTCGCCTGAGGCCGCCGTGGCTCAGCGAGACGATGACCCCTGCCGCCGGAGGCGCCGTATTTCAGCGCGTTCTCGATCAGGTTCTCGAACAGCCGCAGCAGTTCCTCGCGACGTCGCCGGCGATCGTCACCGGCGCTCTCCGGCAGCTCGATCTCGATCGCCACCCTGCGCGCTCGCGCGCCAGCGGTTCCAGCCCGTCCGCGACCTGGCGGACAATGGGCACGATATCGACCGAGCGTATCGGGGCGGACATGGGCCGAGAATTCGACCCGCGACAGCGACAGCAGGTCATCGATCAGCCGCGCCATCCGCGTCGCCTGCGCGTGCATGATGGAAGGAAGCGTTCGCGCGCCTTCGGCATCGTCCCCGGCGGGCCCTGCAGCGTATCGATGAAGCCCGACGGCGGCCAGCGGCGTGCGCAATTCGTGACTGGCATTGGCGACGAAGTCGGCGCGCATTTCTCGACCCGTCGCAGGCGGCGTCTGGTCGTGGAACGTCATCAGCATGCGCCTGTCGGTACCGCCGAACAAAGTGGGCACCGGCACCGGGCTGATCATCAGTTCCATCCAGCGGTCGACCGGCACGTGGTCGAGATAGGTGGCGCGGCGCGGTTCGCTGGTCGCGATGGCCTCGCGCAGCGCGGTGATGATTTCCGGCGAGCGCAGCGCGAATTGCGCGAGTTCGTTCTTGCGCAGCGCCGGGGCCAACTGGGCGGCGGCCGCATTGAGATGAATGACGCGACCGGCACGGTCCAGCAGCACGGCCGGATCGGGCATACCGGCGACCACCGCGCTCACGGTGGCGGCTTCCACCGGGTTGATCCCGCGGACGTCCTCGCGCGGGCGACCGCATCATGCAGCCGCCACGGCACCAAAGCGGCCGCAGCGATGCAGACGAAAACGGCGACCGCGCGGATCAGCGCGAGTTCGCCGAGCGCTACGAGCACGCTGAGCGCCAAGCCCGCGGCGAGCAGAATGATGGCAGAATGCCGCAGCCGGTCCGGCCACGGCGAAAACATCCGGGAGGAACAGAATCATCTATTGCCATTGCGCCGGCTCTTCTTCCGGTTGATTTAACGCGTTTCCTTCACGCGAACCGGTGCCTGCTTCGCTTGAAAACGCTTTGGGCGTCAGGCGCCGGTGTCGCCGTGCTCGCGCACATAAACCGCCTCGTGTCTCGGCTTGCGCGTCGGCGCCAGGTGCCAAATGGCGCAGGCGCTGAGTCGCGCCCCAACGATAACCTCGAAACGTCAGCAAGATTACAGATATGACCGAAGAGCGCAATATAATAGAGCAAGCGGAACAGCAGCATGCCGCCGAGCAGATCCTCGCGGTCCATCTGCCAGAGCCCGACCAGCATCGCGGCATCGAACACCCAAGCCCGCCGGGGAATGGCTTGCGAAGCCCAACAGCGTCGCCGAGACGAAGATGACCGCGACCACGACGAAGCCGAGATTGGGTTCGTCCGGCATCAGCATCGTACATCGCCAGCGCGCAGAAGCCGAGGTCGACGATGCCGATGCAGATCTGCAGCAACGTCAGCGGCCCGCCCGCAGCGTCACGCTCCATGGTCCGCGGCCGACCGACCGCGGCTGGGTCCAGACCCAGACCACATAGGCCACCAGCGCCACGATGATCGGCGAACGCGGCCGACGCGGTTGAGCCAGGCCGGCAGTTGATCGACCGAAGCGGCGGCTTCCGGATGCCAGGCGATGCCGATTCCGAGCACCGCGGCGTTGCCGAGCCAGAAGTCAGTCCGGCAGGAAGCGGATCTTTGCGACGTCGATCGCGTTCAACCCCCAGGCCGAATAAATCCGATACCGCACCGCGCCGCCGGTGAAGACGCTGGCGCCGACATTGTGTCCGATCGAATAGGAGGTGAAGGCGGCGAGCGCGTTGACGCGATAGGGAACATGGCGATGACCAGTCGCGCGCACGGCAAACAGGTCGTAGAAGGTCAGGGTGAAATAACCGGCCGCCACGAACAACGCGGCAAGGGCAATTTGCCGCGGCTCGGTTAGCTCTTGATGGCTTCGATCACCTCGTTGAGGATCGATGCCCCGAAGCATGTGGTAGAGCACGTAGCACGCGATCCGCAATCGACCGTGATGCTGACCACAGCACTCAGCTTGTGCAGGACTTGCTTCTGGCGCAGAAACGAGATCGCCCTGCGTATTGCTTCCAGCATCTAGACCTCGAATGGCGATCCCGCGACGACGGCTACCGGGCGAACCCCGCCGACGCTCCGCTGTTTCCTGCCCTCTCTGGTAGCGCGTTTTGGGCCGGAGTGGAATTCGCCTGACGACGATAAAACGCGCTTCTTCAACATATTAGGGAGTACTCGTGACAGCGGGTGCACAGTTTTGCTGCATTCCCTCGCCCGCACGAGTGCACAAACAGGCCGGATTTGCTGGGTGCAGCGCACTGAAGAATCTCGGGATGCCGGCGGTGCTGCGCGACACCACCCAATCGCGCAACCACGATCCCACGGCGCAGCCGCAAAGATAGAGCGCGAACATGACCAGGACCAGGTCGAGCCAATAGCCGAAGCGGCCCGGCACAACCGCGCGTCAAGCTTGCCGCGACCAGCGCCGACGGCAGAGCACGCGGAGCCATCGCGCCATGGTTCTTCGAGACCGCCCGGGCCGCGGTGAACCACGGCGATCCAGCCCATCGCCGAGGCCGAGCAAGAGCGACGCCAGCAGCCAGCCCCAGAAGAATGTCGCCAGATAGAGCCATCGTCACTTCACCACGAAATCGATGCGGCGGTTCTGCGCCTTGCCTTCTTCGGTCTCGTTGCCGGCGAGCGGCTGCGTCGGCGCCATAGCCGACCGGCGTGAAACGGTTGGCCGGCAGCCCGGCTTTGACCAGATGGTCAGTCACCGCCTGCGCGCGCCTTTCCGAGAGCGCCCGGTTGGCAGTCTCGTCGCCGGCGCTGTCGGTATGTCCGGCGATCTCGATCGTGGCATTCGGGCAACGCAACGCCGTCTCGATCAGCCGGTCGAGCAGCCCGACGGAATCCACCGATGATATCGGCCTTGCCGGACTCAAAGCGGATCCTCGCCTTCGACAACAGCTCCGTGAACAGCTGCTGGCAGACCGTCGCATCCACCCGCGCCGCCGCCGGTCTGACCGAAATATCGGCCTTGTACTGCCAGCCTTGCGGAAAATCCTTGCCGAGCCCGGCGCGGATCTGGTTGGCGGCGGCGTCATAGAGCGCATCGCCCGACAGCTTCACTCTCACGGTCGCTGATGACCAAGCGTGCCGGTCGACAGCCGCGACAGCGCGCTGAGCGCCGGCACCACCGCGGCGGCGAAATCCGGACGGCGCGCCGACGCTCGCCTTGAGATTGTCGACCACCTTTCTCCGAGAAGAATTTCCGCGTCCCGCGGCCGCCACCAGCGCGGCAGTGGACGTTGTTGTCGGGCACGTATCCGGTCAGGGTCAGCGTCGACGGCGACCGGATCCTTGTAGGCCTGGAAGACGTAGGGCGGCGCCTTGACGTCATTGGCCGGCGACCGAATAGCCCTCGGGCAGATTCTTCAGCGCCGCCGGCGATCGCCTCGCGTCCGCCGAGTTCACGCGCCATGCCGGACAGGCTGACCTTGGTATCGGTCAGCGTGATCTTGCCGTCTTTCAACTTGCCGATCTGATCGAGCAGCAGCGAGGCGCGGCATTGTCGAAACGCGGCGGCGCGCCGCGAGCACAGGTTCGTCTGATCGACCACCTCGGTACCGCCGAGACCGGCCGCGCGCCGCCTCCAACAGCTTGCCCTTGCTCGTCGGCAACGGCGGCGCTGCCTGACAGGGTCACCCTGACGACGTCGCGTTCGGCCGACCAGACGAACGGCTTGGCTTCGGGAACGAGTCTGGTGTCGTCGTTAACCAGCCGCACGCCCGGCACGGCCTCAACCGCGGCCACCGCGCTGAGACGGCCGTCTTCCGGAGAACGCGTCGGCTGCAAACGTCACGTCGCGACCGTCGACGCGCGATCCGCCTCTTGTCGAGAACAGTATCCTTGAGCGCGGCATTTGACCGCGCGGCAAGATCGGCTTCCACGGGCACGGTGCTCGTCCAGGCCGCGATACCCAAAAGATGACCAGCGGAATCACGCCGGGCCACCATTTGCTACTCCACCTGAAAAGTCCGTGCATTCGGGGTCCTGCGGGTCCGGAAACAGAGAGAAAACAAACCCTTGCAGGACTGTCAAACCCGAAATGAACGCGACAAGAGCGAGGCTGTGTTGATTACTCGGCTAACAGTTTCTTCAGCGGTCGTTCGGCTAGTTTCGAACCGCAATGCAACACGCCCGCCCCATGCCCCAATGAAGCAGTTCCGAAGCACCGTTATCCGCGCCGGGCTGGAGGCGCTTTACTTCTCCGGCGCGCATGTCCTGCTGCGACCAATTTTCGCAGGCGTCGGCGCCATTTTCATGCTGCATCACGTCCGCCCGCGCGCGCGACGCCGCGTTCCAGCCGAACCATCATCTCGAGGTCGAACCGGAATTCCTGCGTGCGATGCTGTCGCATCTTCGCGCCCTCGACGTCGACATCGTCACCATGGACGAGGTGCATGCAGCGGCTGCTCGAGCGCAATTTCGCGCGCCGCTTTGCGTGCTTCACCTTCGACGACGGCTATCGCGACAACCGCGACTTACGCGTTGCCGGTGATGCGCGAATTCGACGCACCGCTCACGGTCTATGTCGCCAGCGACTTTCGCCGAAGGCATCGGCGGCGGCTGTGGTGGATTGCGCTGGAGACGGTGATCGCGAAGGCAGCCGCCGATCGAAGTTCCGATCGGCGGCATCGTGACGCGATCTGGACACCTCCACGCCGTCGGCCAAGCAGGCCGCCTTCGACAGGATGCATGACTGGCTCCGCTCGCTGCCGGGTGAGCACGACGTGCAGCGCGAAATTTCCGCGCTATGCACGCGGCATGGCGTCGAGGAAGCCACGATCTCGCGTCAGTTCTGTCTGTCCTGGGACGAGTTGAAGCCATTCGCTGACGATCCGCTGGTCACGATCGGCGCGCACACCATCACCCACTGCAATCTCGCCAGGCAGTCCGAAGAAGTGGCCGCGTTCGAAATGCGCGACCAGCCGCGCGCGGATCGAGCACGCGTTGCGGCGGCCGGTGCTGCATCTCGCCTATCCCTATGGCGACAAGATCGCCGCGGGCGTCGCGCGAATTCACGCTCGCCAAGGCGGCCGGATTCAAGACCGCGGTGACGACGCGGCCGGGCATGATCTTTCCGAAAGCGCCGGATACCTGACCGCGCTGCAGCGGGTTTCACTCAACGGCAACTATCAGGACGAACGCATCCTCCCCGTTTTGACCTCCGGCGCGGCCACCGCGGTGTGGAACGGCTTTCGGCGGATCGACGCGGCGTGACAGGCTGCGCGACGGTTTGGAAGCCGGGCTAAACGACAAGCAGCAGGCCTGACGCACCAGCAGGATCGCCAGGATGGCGCGCGCCGCCGCTTCGCTGACGTTCGAGCGTCGGTGTGCTGTGCAGCAGAAAGATCGCGAGCACCGGAACGCCAGGCAGGCCGCCAGGATCGGAGTGAAGCTCCTCTTTTCACTCTGAACGTTCGTGCGCAATGCCCAAAGCGCGGCTGACCGAGAGGGCGGCTTCGGCGAAACCAGCATAACGCCCGAGGAACACAGCCACGCTGAGCCCGCAGAAGGAGGAAGCAAGGCCGCTGATCTCGCCGCCTTTCTCCGAGCTGACCTTGATCCGAACGGTGGCTCGCAGACGACGGGGCTAGTCGGAGACGGAAGTTGCTTCCTGCGGCGGCGGCGCGTTTGCGCCCGCAGTCGTCCGCTGCAGCATCGTGGCGGCCAGAATATGGAGCAGGAGAAATGCGACCGCGATCGTCGCGATCAACGCACCCTCGCTGAGGGAAGGAAACTGAGCCGTCGATCGTGCTCGTGCCTGCGGCGGCCTTTATCGGCGGACATTCGCGCCGCCTCCAGACCGTGCTTGCGGAACCTGAGTTTCGCCGTCCCACGGCGAGGCCATGAGGTGCCGATACTGCCGCCTGAGGCGCCGTGCCTGCAGCCGCCGTGACCTGTGCAATGAGATGACGATGGAGATGACGATGGAGCCAAAAGCCCATGAGCATCGTCCTTAGGGTACAGACATCCGCTGATCGTCGATATCGCGATGCGGGAAGCGGGATTCGATTGCTGAACTTCGGCACAATATCCTCCGTGAGCGTGACACGCCGGCGCCTTCTTGGCTGTTCGACGATGCGGGAGGATGCGGTTATTCGTGGCGTCACGCTTGGGCTGCGGCCTTTATTTGTCCTTGTCATTTGCTTGCGATTTTCTCGCCTCGCCGACAGGCTCATGTTGCCCCTCGGCAGGGAACCCAACCGAACAGCGCCAAGAGTCGGACGACGGCTGCGCAAGTCATGGGGCGATATCCCTTCCTTGACTCGCCCGCCCCGCGCGCCCAGAAATTTCTGGCCAACGCTACTGGAGGAATCCATGTTCAAGGATCTGTTTTCGCTGAAGGGCCGCGTCGCGCTGGTGACGGGCGGATCGCGCGGCATCGGCAGAGATGATCGCGGCCGGCTTCCTCGCGCAAGGCGCGGCGAAGGTTTACATCACTGCGCGCAAGGCCGGGCCGTGCGAAGCGACCGCGAAGAGCTGACGGCCGAATATGGCGGCGAATGCATCGCGCTGCCGATCGATATTTCGACGGTGGCGGGCTGCGAAAAGCTGGCCGGCGAAATGATCAAGATGGAACCGAAACTGGATATCCTCGTCAACAATGCTGGCGCAGCGTGGGGCGCCGAGTTCGACGAATTTCCGGAAAGCGGCTGGGACAAGGTCATGGACCTCAACGTCAAGTCGCTGTTCTTCCTGACCAAAGCCCTGGCAAAACCGCTGCGCGCGGCAGCGATCGCACGAACGGCCCGCCAAGGTCATCAACATCGCCTCGATCGACGGCATCTTCGTCAACCCGACGGAGACCTATTCCTACGCCGCGAGCAAAGCCGCTGTGATCCATCTGACGCGGCGCATGGCAGCGAAACTCGTCAAGGAACAATATCAACGTCACCGCCATCGCACCCGGCGCATTCAAGTCGGACATGAACCGGGCCGCGCGCGACCACGCGGATGAGGTCGCAAAACGCATTCCGGCGTGTCGCGTCGGAACCGATGAAGACATGGCGGGAGTCGCGATCTATCTCGCCTCGCGTGCCGGCGATTATGTGGTCGGCAACACGATCGCCGTCGACGGCGGCGTCGTATACGCGAGCGCGGGAGTGAAATTGCGGGGTAGATCACCCGTCGCCATACCCGCGAATGCAGCGATCAAGTGCGACGGCTGGAATAATCCGGTGCCGCCTCGAAGGTGGGCTCCCTCACCCGCTCTTGCGGAGTAGGGATCAGATGAGGGACTCTCCGAGAATTCGGGATCTGAGTATGCGGTGGGACCTCACCCGCCGCTACGCGCCGACCTCTCCCCGCAGTCCGACCGCTTGCGGGGAGAGGCAAGTGCTCAAGTTTCAATCTTCACATACTCGAAATCGCCGCGGCTTGTTGTCGATCCCAACCTTGGGCGGCGAGATCCACGACGCGAACGGCCGATTTCGGTCACCGGCTTCATCAATGAGGCGATGAAGTCGCCGTCTTCGGATGACGGGATCCAATCACCCTTGCGCCTGTTCCAGGTGGCGTCGTCGATCAGCACGCCGTCGGGCGTCGCATGGACGCCCTTGAACTCGCCGATCTGGCGGTGGAAGGCGACGTTCGGCAGCGTCAGCTTGAAGTCATAGCCGGCGAGCGTAATGATCTTGTTCCAGCGCAGCATGGCCCTTGACGCAGTCCTGGGTGTAGTCGTCGCGCAGCCGCATGTTGAGCGCGGTCAGCGCCGGCTCGTCGACGCGCTTGATCTCGCCGTTCACCAGCTTGAGCACCGGATAGGTCGAGTTCTGCAGCCGGTGATCGTCGTCGATCTGGGTTTCCTTGTAGCGGCCCTTGATGCCGGCATTGAAAGCGTTCGCCGCATTGGTCGAGACCTCCGAGCCGAACAGGTCGAGCGACAGCGAATAATGCAGGTTCAGCTTCTTCTGGATGGTCGGCAGGTCGATCACGCCGAGCGACCGCACCTTGGCGATATCGGTGGGATCGCTGATGCCGGCCGCTTTCATCGCCTCGCAGGTGCGCTGCACGACGCGGCTGATGCCGGTCTCGCCGACAAACATGTGGTGCGCCTCTTCGGTCAGCATGAAGCGGCAGGTGCGCGACAGCGGATCGAAGCCGGACTGCGCGAGCGAGTGCAGCTGCATCTTGCCGTCGCGGTCGGTGAAATAGGTGAACATGAAGAACGACAGCCAGTCCGGCGTCGCCTCGTTGAAAGCGCCGAGCATGCGTGGGCTATCGGCGTCGCCGGAGCGGCGGCGCAGCAAATCGTCGGCCTCCTCGCGGCCGTCGCGGCCGAAATATTTCTGCAGGAGATAGACCATCGCCCAGAGATGGCGGCCCTCCTCGACATTGACCTGAAACAGGTTGCGCAGATCGTAGAGCGAGGGGGCGGTCTTGCCGAGATGGCGCTGCTGCTCGACCGAGGCCGGCTCGGTGTCGCCCTGAATCACGATCAGGCGGCGCAGCGTGGCGCGATGCTCGCCCGGCACTTCCTGCCACGCGGGCTGGCCATAATTCTCGCCGAACGGGATGACGCGATTCTCTTCCTGCGGCGCCAGCAAGATGCCCCAGCGATATTCCGGCATCTTGACGTAATCGAACTTGGCCCAGCCGCGCGGGTCGACCGAATAGGCGGTGCGCAAATAGACGAGCGACTGCTGAAAGCCCTCCGGCCCCATGTCGCTCCACCAATCCATGTAACCGGGGTGCCAGCCCTCCAGCGCTTTAAGCACCTGGCGATCCTCGGACAGATTCACGTTGTTGGGAATCTTGGTCGAGTAATCGACGTTCATGATGTTTACGTTCATGGCCGTGCTCCTTTGTTGGAGGCACTAAACCCTCGTCATATCGAACTGCGCCTTCTGGCCGGTGCCGTAGCGACGCAGCGCTCCGTTTTCACCGACCGCGTTGGGGCGCTGGAAGATCCAGTTCTGCCACGCGGTCAGGCGCGAAAAGATCTTCGATTCCATGGTCTCGGGGCCGACGAAGCGCAGATTGGCTTCCATGCCGGTGAGACCGTCGGGCGAGAAGCTCGTGCGTTCCTCCAGGAACACCCGCACCTCGTCGTCCCAGTCGATATCGTCGAGCGCGAAGGTGACGAGGCCAAGCTCTTCGGCCTCCTCCGCATCGAGCGCTTTGCCGATTGCGCCTCCGCGCGCGCTCCAGGTCGGACGGATCGGCCTGGAAGCGCGACTCCAGCCGCGTCAGCCCATGGCTCATCGGATAGGCGCCGAAGTTCGTCGCGGTGAGCTGGATCGCCGGCGGCGCGGCGGTTGTCGCCCTGCCGCGAGCCGATCAGCATGTAGGAGCGGTCGGCGGCGAACACGAGTTCAGCAAGCGTGCCGGCGAAGCAGGAGCCAGGCTCGACCAGCGTCACCAGCGTGCGCGAGGTGACGTCGATCCGCTTCAACACACGCTTCCAGTAGTGCCTGATCTCGTTGACCAGCCAATGCGCCTTGTTTTGCTCGAGGAAGGCGTCGCAGGCGACGACATTGGCGGGATCGCCGTGCGACTTGAACACCAGCATCGCGATTTCGAGTTCGTTGATACGCAAATGCAGGATCGCGTCGTCGAGCTCGCGCGCCACCTGCAGCGGCCAGAACGATGCGCCTTGCGCGATCAGGCCGTCGACGCCGGCCGGCGGCGGTACTTCCGGCGCCTTGATGGAGATGGTTGCGATACGCTCGGCTCTGGCGATATCGACGCTGACAAAGCCGTAGCGGATGCTGCTTTCGTCGATGGTGCGGTTGAGCGGCGTCAGCGTGATGCCGTTGCCGCTGCCGTTGCGCTTCGATTTTGCCGTGAATTCCTTTGTGCGCTCGGCAAGCTTCGCTTCCAGCTTGCTGTTCGGCGCGATTTCATCGACCAGCCGCCATGCGACGGCGCGCTTGCCCTTTATGCCTTCCTCGATGGTGCAGAAGAAATCGGCATGGTCACGACGCACCTTGCGCTTGTCGACGACGCGCGTCAGCCCGCCGGTCCCCGGCAGCACCGCGAGCAACGGCACTTCCGGCAGCGCGACGGCCGCAGCGCCGTCGTCGGCGAGGATGATGTGATCGGTCGCGAGCGCCAGTTCATAACCGCCGCCAGCGGCGGTGCCGTTGACCGACGGTGATGAAATGCTGGCCGGAATTTTCGGATGAATCTTCCAGCCCGTTGCGGGTCTCGTTGGTGAACTTGCAGAAGTTGACCTTGTGCGCATGCGTGGAGCCCGCCAGCATGCGGATATTGGCGCCGGCGCAGAACACACGGTTCTTTCCCGAACGGATCACCACCACCTTCACTTCCGGATGTTCGAAGCGCAGCCGCTGCACGGCATCGGCGAGTTCGATGTCGACGCCGAGATCGTAGGAATTAAGCTTGAGCTGATAGCCCTCGAACAGCCCGGCATTCTCATCGACGTCCATGGTCAGCGTCGCGACGTCACCTGCGACATCGAGCTTCCAGTGCCGGTAGCGCGACGGATCGGTCTGAAAATCGATGTACTTCGCGCCGTTGGCGAGGACGCGATCTTCACCGGGCTTGTCGCCAGCCATTGGGCCACCCTTGGGCGTTACTTGGTTGATTGGACATGCACAATAATGCATGTTTTTGAACTGGTCTAGCTTAAAACGCCGGAATATGCATTTTTGTTTCATGTTGAGAAAATCACCCACGTGGGCCAATGGCCTAGGCGGCCTAGCCCGCGCGGGGCTATCGGCCCGCAACGCGGCCTTGGCGAAATCCGCGATTGCGTTGAGCGTCACTTCGGGCGCTTCCCGATGCGGAGAATGTCCCGCTCCGGGATGACAGTCACATCGACCGGGCAGTAACGCATTCCTCCTGCGCGATCTCGACCTGCCGCATCGTTCCGTACTGATCGTCCAACCCCTGCAGTATCGCCACCGGCACACGGATATAGGCGAGGTAATCGGAGATATCCCAGTCGCGGAATTTCGGATCGAGCCAGGCGCCGTTCCATCCGTAAAACGCGTTGTCGACGTCCTTGTGCCAGCGCGCCAGCTTTGCCTCTCAGCTCGGTCGTCTCATAGCTGTTCTTGATCTCGGCGATGGACTCCACCGAGATGTCCTCGACGATGAAATGCGGCGCGATCAGCGCGATGCCCTCTTACCCGATGATCCTGATGGCTGCCGGCATAGATCGCCGCGATCGACGCGCCGTCGGAATGCCCGACCAACAGCCCGCGGCGGAAGCCAATTCCATCGAGTAGTTTCGGCAACACCTCGAGCGCCTCGATGTGCATGTAGTCGAGCGGCCGCGGCAATTTCACCGGCGTCGAAGCGCCGTAGCCCGCGCGGGAGTAGACGAATACACCGGCACCGGTCGCGGCCTGAAGCTTGTCCGGAAAATCGCCCCACAGGCCGGCCGAGCCGAGCCCTTCATGCAGCATGACAATGGTCGGCGCGTTCTCGGGCGGCGGACCGATCATGCGGTATTCGAGGTCGGAGGTGCCGATCGCTGAGGAAGCCGTTTGGGCGAGGTGCATGCTACTCTCGCTTGGTCATGCCGGGCTTATCCTAGGCAGCGTTCTCGGTCCTCGCCAGGCAGGCGTGGATGGCCGGGTCAAGCCGGCATCGATTAGTGTTCCCGCAGCTTGAAACGCTGGATCTTCCCGGTCGCGGTCTTCGGCAAGGACTCAACCACCTCGATCCAGCGAGGATATTTCCACGGGCCGATCTTCTGCTTGACGTGCTCCTTCAGCGCTTCGTGCAGTCCGCTCGGTCTTGCAGCCGGCGCGCAGCACCACGAAGGCCTTTGGCTTCAAGAGGCCTTCGGATCGGCTTCGGGCACCACGGCGGCTTCCAGCACCGCCGGGTGGGTAATCAGCGCGCTCTCGACTTCGAACGGCGATACCCAGATGCCGGAGACCTTGAACATGTCGTCCGAGCGGCCGCAGAAGGTGTAGCGACCGTCGGCATCGCGGACGTATTTGTCGCCGGTGCGGGTCCAGTGACCCTCAAACGTTTGCCGGCTCTTGCTGCGCTGATTCCAGTAGCCCTCCCCGGCCGAGGGCGCATCGACCAGGAGTTCGCCGACCTCGCCGTCGGGTACGTCGGCGCCGGATTCGTTGACCAGCCGCACCTTGTAGCCCGGCACCGGACGGCCGGATGAGCCGTATTTGATGTCGCCGGGCGCGTTCGACAGGAAGATGTGCAGCAGTTCGGTCGAGCCGACGCCGTCCAGGATGTCGACGCCGAACCGCGCCTTCCAGGCGTTGCCGACCGATTCCGGCAGCGCCTCGCCGGCTGACGTGCAGATGCGCAGGCGCGAGCCGGAGCGCTCGTTCTTCAGTGCCTCGTCGTTGAGCATCGCCGCGAACAGCGTCGGCACGCCGAAGAAGATCGTCGGATTGTATTGGTTCATCAGCGCGAACATCGCCGCCGGCGTCGGACGCTCGGAATTGAGCACGGTGGTGGCACCGACCGACATCGGGAAGGTCAACGCATTGCCGAGCCCGTAGGCGAAGAACAGCTTTGCCGCCGAGAGACCAGACGTCGTCCTCGCGAATGCCGAGCACCTGTCTTGCATAGGTATCTGCGGTGGCGGCGAGATTGGAATGCAGGTGACGCACGCCCTTGGGCATGCCGGTCGAGCCCGACGAATAGAGCCAGAACGCCGGCTCGTCGGCATGGGTCGCGGCGGTCGTGAATGAATCGGCCTCGCGCTGCGAGCTCGTCGGAGAGTCTCTTGTGGCCGTGCGCGTCGTTGCCGGACACCACGACATGCTCGAGGTCGGGCATCCGCCCGACCATGTCCTTGACCACGGGCAGCAGCGCCTCCGAGATGAACAGCGCGCGCGCGGCAATCCGCCAGCACGTAGGCATATTGATCCGAGGTCGAAGCGTGTTGAGCGGCACCGGCACCACGCCGGCGCGGATCGCGCCGAAGAACACCGCCGGAAAATCCACGCTGTCGAGCATGATCATGGCGACGCGCTCTTCGCGGCGGACGCCGAGCCGGCGCAGCATATTGGCGACGCGGTGGGTCTGCTCTCTGCAGATCGCGATAGGTGAGTTCGGAGACAGTGTCGGTGAAGGCGAGTTTCGCGCCGCGGCCTTCCTCGATGTTGCGGTCGAGCAGCCAGGTGACCGCGTTATAGGAACCGCTCATATCGCTCCCGGAGCCCAAGCCTGCCACGACGCTTCTTCCCGATTTTAAGAATTATAATTCATAGAAAGCCACCAGCTTGCGCTTGCTGTCAATCCTCGTCGGCATTATCGTTCCTGAAGCGAATCTGTCAGTTGAGGGGATATGACCGAGAAGCGCGATCCCGAAACCGGCTTTCTCGAACAGCTCGGCCAGCGCGTGCGCACGATGCGCGGCGTTGCGCGGCATGTCGCGAAAGGTGCTCGCAAAGGTTTCCGGGATTTCCGAACGCTACATCGCCCAGCTCGAAAGCGGCAAAGGCAACGTCTCGATCGTGCTGCTGCAGGCGGGTATCGCACGCGATGGGCGCGCATCTCGAAGATCTCATTCCCGCCGCCGAGCCGGCGCCGGACTGGGCCGTGATCCGCGATCTCCTGCGGAAGGCAACGCCAGGCCAGATCGCGCAGGCCAGGGACGCTCTCGCCGGCGGCGGCGCATCGGCGCATCGGCGCGCTTCGTTCTCCGGCATCGCGCCTGATCGGCCTGCGCGGCGCCGGCAAATCCACGCTCGGCAAGATGCTGGCGAAGAAAATCGGCTGGAAATTCGTCGAGCTGAACAAGGAGATCGAGGCGCAGAACGGATTATCCGTCGCCGAGATCATCGCGCTCTACGGCCAGGAAGGCTTTCGCCGCATGGAGCAGGCCGCGCTCGGCGCAATTGCTGGCGCGGAAAGAGCTGATGGTGCTGGCGACCGGTGGCGGCATCGTCTCGGAGCCGCTGACGTTCGACCTGATCCTGTCGTCGTTCTACACGATCTGGCTGAAGGCCGAGCCGGACGAGCACATGGCGCGCGTGCGCCGCCAGGGCGATCTGCGCCCGATGGCGGACGACCGCTCGGCGATGGCGGGTTGCCGCAATATCCTGGTCGGCACGCGCAAGGCCGCCTGAATGCCCGCGCCTCGGCCGTGGTCGATACCGCGGGGCTTTCCGTCCGATGCCGCGGCCGCGCGCCTGATCGGTGCGGTGGCGCCAGTGCTGCACGACAAGCACGCTTCCCGGGCTGCGCAGCGCGGCGCCCCTGATCATTTTCGGCGCAAGCGCCATCCGCAAACGCCTGATTTTTCGGCAGTGACGTGGCGCGCCAGAGATTGCGATCGCGGACGGGCGCCACCGTTAACCACCGCAGCAGTTCCATGCGAGCATCTGCTGCAATGCACCCTCTAATAGTGCTACCCATCCCCGTAGTATTGCCAAACCGTTAGCGGAACGGGAGGCGGATCATGTTGGAGCGGCGTCAGCGGCCCGGGAACCGCGCGCTCTACTACGGTGGAATGGTCGCGTTCAATGACCGCAGCTCGACCATCGCCTGCCGTCGTGCGCAATTTCAGCATGATCGGGGCAAAGATCAGATTTGAGGCGCCAGCAGCCTTTGTCCCAGACGGCGTGGATTTCGAAATCGACGCAGCAAGGGCATCTCCTGTCATGCGCGCCTGGTCTGGCGCGACCGTGACGCGTGGCAGGGCTGAAGTCGTGTCATAGCCAGCTTGGGCGCGAGGGCAGGCGACGTCATTCCGCTGGCCTGGGCGCAGAAGCTGCGCGAGACCAGAGCGGGCCAACCGGAAACTCGGTCGCGCCTCGATCAGCTTCTGTCCGAGCATTAGCGTCGTATGAGCACGGATTGAAGGCGAAGACGCTGCCACCCTTGCCGCCGCCCCGCCGCCGCAGGAGTCCGGCGTCGCCGCATGCGTGCGATACTGCTGGCCGTGTTCACCGCGCAGTACACGATCGTGCGCGATCCTCGTCAGCCTGTCGGTCGCGCACCCTTCGCAACCTCGGTCACGCCGCAGATCGTCAAAGTTCGAGGCGATCGCCGCAGCGCCCAGCGCTTGCGCGGTCCATAGCGCAGCCGGTTTCGGCTCACCAGAATCGAATTTGACCGAAGCCGCGGCGTCGCGCAGGCAGGAAGCGTTCGACCATCTCGGCGGCAGACACCCGGTCGACATGCGCGCCCATGTTGATGGCGGCGACGGTTACGCCGTCATAACGGCGGACTGGCACGGAGATCGAGCGGAATCCCGGCTCGGCTTCGCGATCGACCAGCGAATAGCCTTTCGCGCGATCGGCGATGATCGTCTTCAACAGCAGTTTCTGTCGGTCACCGTGAACGGCGTCAGCGGCGCGAGCTCCATCGCGTTGAGCGCTGTCGCCAGTTCGTCGTCGGGCAGCCGCGACAGCAGCACGCGGCCGACCGAGGTGCAGAACGCCGGCAGCCGGTAGCCGATGTCGATGCCGGCGGAAAATATCCGCGTCGGGCTGGCGCGGGCGATGAAGACGACGTCGTTGCCATCGAGGATCGCCATCGACTGAATTTCCTGCGCCTCGCCCGACAGCCGGTCGAGCGCGGGCTGCAGCACCGAGACGACATGGTTGGAGGCGAGATAGCTGGAGGCCAGCACCAGCACGCGCGGCATCAGCCGGAACAGCTTGCCGTCGGTGGCGACGAAGCCGGCGCGCTCGAGCGTGAAGAGAATCCGCCGCGCGGTGCGCGCGCGGCAGGTCGGCGGCCTTGGCGAGGTCGCTCAGCGTCATCGGCTGCTCGGCTGCCGCCGAACACCTCCAGCACGCGCAGGCCGCGGTCGAGGCTTTCGATGAAATCGGTCGCGCGCCGCGGTTGTCTGCGTCGCCTGCGCGCTTAAGCTTCGGCATCGCTGCCTCCAAAATCCGCTTGCCTAACGCCAAGCCTACGTTAAAATCGCACAGAAGTTCAATAGGCGAACAAATCGGATATACGGAGATCCTCGCCATGATGAGCCAGGAAGCGAACGACCTGATCACCCGCACCGGCCGCAAGGACCCCTGCGGCAAGCTGATGCGGATGTACTGGCAGCCGGCGGCGCTGGTCGACGAGTTGCAAGGGCCGCGGCCGGTGCGCCCGGTCAAGCTGCTCGGCGAGAACCTCGTGCTGTTTCGCGACGAGGAAGGCCGCTACGGCCTGATCGACCGCCACTGCGCGCATCGCGGCGCCGATCTCGCCTTCGGCCGTCTGGAGAACGGCGGGCTGCGCTGTGCCTTCCATGGCTGGCTGTTCGATGTATCCGGCCAGTGCCTGGAAACGCCCGCGGAGCCGAAGGACTCGAAGCTGTGCCAGGGCATCAGGCAGCGCTCCTATCCCGTGGTCGAGAAGAGCGGCATCCTCTGGGCTTATCTCGGCGAAGGCGAGCCGCCGGCGTTTCCGGAGATCGACTGTTTCGTCGCGCCCGACAGCCATACCTTTGCGTTCAAGGGCCACATCAACTGCAACTGGCTGCAGGCGCTGGAAGTCGGCATCGATCCGGCGCACGCCTCGTTCCTGCATCGCTTCTTCGAGGACGAGGATACGTCCACTGCCTACGGCAAGCAGTTCCGCGGCGCCTCCGCCGGAAGCGACATGCCGATGACGAAGATCCTGCGCGAATACGACAACCCGATCATCAATGTCGAGCACACCGAATATGGCCTTGCGCCTGATCGCGCTGCGCGAGATCGACGAGGAGCGGACGCATGTGCGCGGTCACCAATCAGCTTTTCCCGCACGGCTTCGTCATTCCGATGAGCCACGGAGATGACGATCACGCAGTGGCACGTGCCGGTCGATGACGAGAACTGCTACTGGTACGCGATCTTCACCAGCTATTCGGCGCCGGTCGACAAGAAGAAGATGCGCGACCAGCGGCTCGAATTGTACGAGCTGCCGGATTACAAATCGCGCAAGAACAAGAGCAACGATTACGGCTTCGATCCGCACGAACAGGCGACCGAGACCTATACCGGCATGGGGGCCGACATCAACGTCCACGACCAGTGGGCGGTTGAGTCGATGGGCGCGATCCAGGACCGCACCAACGAGCATCTCGGCACCTCGGACAAGGCGATCGTGCAGTATCGCCGCCTGCTGCGGCAGGAGATCGAAAAGGTCGTCGGCGGCGAGAAGCCGTTCATGTTCCTCGACGCCGCGCATGCGCGCAGCATCCAGGGCCCGGCGACGATGGACGGCATCGGGCCGACGCGCGGCTGGGAAATCTACTGGATGGAAGTCGACGTAAAACGCCGCCGCGGCGCCGTGGGGCAGCGCCCGGTGCCGAGCGAGATCGCCGGCAAGATCCGGCATTTGTCGGCGGCGGAGTGATGGTTCGTTGCACCGTCATTCCGGGCGCATGCGAAGCATAGAACTACGATGCGCGCTTGCGGCACTATGGAGTTGCTCGCTGCGGTCTCGCATTCGGACCGATGCTACTCGCAACGACTCGGCTAGACTGGCAGGAGAATGACGCGTTGAGTTTCGTCGAACGTCACGGGCTGCTGGTCGAAGGAGCAGCAGGAGGCCGCCAGCCGCCTGCGCAAAATCGTCGAAGAGCAGAACCTCGAAGTCATCAGGCTGTCATTCCCCGACCAGCACGGCATCCTGCGCGGCAAGACGCTGGTGGCGCAGCGAAGCGATTGCGTCGCTCGAAAGCGGCTGCTCCATCACCACCACGATGCTGGCCAAGGACACCTCGCACAAGACGGTGTTTCCGGTGTTCACGGCCGGCGGCGGCTTCGGCATGAAGGAGATGGAAGGCGCCGCCGACGTGCTGATGGTGGCGGATCCGACGACGTTCCGCGTGCTGCCATGGGCGCCCACCACAGGCTGGCTGCTGTGCGACCTCTACTTCAGCGACGGCCGCCCGGTGCCGTTCGCCACGCGGCATCTCTATCGCAAGGTGCTCGATCAACTCGGCAAGCCGCGGCTACGATTTCGTCGCGGGGCTGGAAGTCGAATTCCACCTCTTCAAGCTCGAAGACGCGCATATGGCGCCGGAGGATGCCGGCCAGCCCGGACGTCCGCCCTCCGTCAGCCTGCTGTCGCACGGCTATCAATATCTGACCGAGCAGCGCTACGACCAGATGGAGCCGGCGCTGGAAATCATCCGCCGCGACGTGCTGGCGCTCGGCCTGCCGCTTGCGGTCGGTCGAGGTCGAGTTCGGCCCGAGCCAGTGCGAATTCACCTTCGCGCCGACCAAGGGACTGACGCCCGCCGACAACATGGTGCTGTTTCGGTCAGCGCCGTGAAACAGATCGCCCGCCGCCACGGCTATCACGCCACCTTCATGTGCCGGCCGAAATTGCCGAACGTGTTCGCGTCCGGCTGGCATCTGCATCAATCGATCGTCTCGCGCGACAGCGGCGAGAACGCCTTCATGGCGACAGGATGGCGGCGAGGCGCTGAGCCCGTTCGGCCGTTTCTATCTCGCAGGACTTCTGGAGCACGCCCGCGCGTCGACCGTGTTCACGACGCCGACCATCAACGGCTACAAGCGCTACCGCTCCTACTCGCTGGCGCCGGACCGCGCGATCTGGGGCCGCGACAACCGCGGCGTCATGATCCGCGTGCTCGGCGGTCCCGGCGACAGCGCAACGCGGCTGGAAAACCGGATCGGCGAGCCCGCGGCGAATCCCGTATCTCTACATGGCCTCGCAGATTCTCTCGGGGCTTGACGGCGTCGACCGCAAGCTCGATCCGGGCCCGTCGGCGGATACGCCGTACGAGACCAAGGCGCGCGCTGCTGCCGAAGAGCCTGCGCGAGGCGGTGTTCGCGCTGCAGGACGATCCGTTCTTCCGGCAGGCGCTGGGCGCGGAGTTCGTGGATTATTACGTCCACATCAAGAACGCCGAGATCGAGCGCTTTCAGGCCGAGGTGTCGGACTGGGAGCATCGCGAATATTTCGAGATGTTTTGAGGGTGCGTCGGGCACCGTGGTCTCTCACCGTCGTCCCTGCGTTATGACGCGACGGGCACATCCACGTCATGGCTTGAGACGTAGCGACGCTGCGACATCCCCAGCAAGGCGTGGATGGCCGCGGTCCAGCGATCGACCGTGATCGAAGCGATACTCGCCGTCATTCCGGATGGTCCGAAGGACTGGACCTCGGAATCGGGTCGAGATCCGGGTTGCGCTACGCGCGCCCACGGATGACGGTCAGCCTCAAATCCCCAGATACCGGTGCTGCAGATCCGGCTCGGCGATCAACTGCTCGATCGTCCCGCTCCACACCGTCCGGCCGCGCTCGATGATGTAGTGGCGGTCGGCGATGCGGGAGAGGTTGGCGACGTTCTTGTCGATCACCAGCACCGATTGGCCGCGGCCTTTCAGCATCGACAGGCAGTTCCAGATTTCCTCGCGGATCAGCGGCGCGAGGCCTTCGGTGGCTTCGTCGAGGATCAGCAGTTTCGGATTGGTCATCAGCGCGCGGCCGATCGCCAGCATCTGCTGCTCGCCGCCGGACAGCGTGACGCCCATGTTGCTGCCGCGCTCGGCGAGCCGCGGAAACAGCGCGTGGATTTTGTCGATCGTCCAGGGATCGGGATTGCCGAGGCGGTTGCCGGAGGCGGCGACGAGATTTTCGTACACCGTCAGGTTCGGAAAGATCTGGCGGCCTTCCGGCACCAGGCCGATGCCGAGCTTGTGCAATTCTGTACGACGGCAGGCTGCGCACCTCCTCGCCCGCGAAGCGGATCTTGCCTGCGCGGGCCGGCGTCATGCCCATGATGGAGCGGATGGTCGTGGTCTTGCCCATGCCGTTGCGGCCCATCAGGGCGACCATCTCGCCGGATCGGACCTTCAGCGACAGGCCGAACAGCACCTGGCTCAGGCCGTAGCAGGTCTCGATCGCCGTCGACTTCGAGCAGGGTTTCAGCCGTCTGCGTTTCAGCCATGGCTGGTCACCGCATGCTGGTCGCCGAGATAGGCGCGCTTGACTTCCTCGTTGTTCGCGGATCGGCGTCGGGATCGCCGGACGCGATGACGCGGCCATAGACCAGCACGGTGATGCGGTCGGCGAGCGCGAACACCGCTTCCATGTCGTGCTCGACCAGCACGATGGTGACTTCCTTCCGCAGTTCCTTCAGCAGCGCCACCATGCGCGCGGATTCCGGTGACGCCGAGGCCCGCCATCGGCTCGTCGAGCAGCAGCAATTGCGGTTTGGTCGCGAGCGCCACCGCCAGCTCGAGCTCGCGCTGCTCGCCATGGCTCAACTCGGACACCGGCACGTCGGCGCGTTTGGTCGAGCCCGACCCGTGTCAGCGCCGCCTGCGCCGCGTCGCGGAGATGCGCTCTCCTTGCGCGCAGCGCCCCAGAAGCGGAACGAGTGGCCGTCATGGGCTTGCGCCGCGAGCGCGACATTGTCCGCACGCCGTGAAATCCGGCAGCAGCGAGGTGATCTGGAACGAGCGCGCCAGGCCGAGCCGCGCTGCGCCGATAGGCCGGCAGCCGGGTGATGTCGCGCCCGGCAAAATGAATGGTGCCGGAATTCGGCATCAACTGCCCGGTCAGCTGGCTGATCAGCGTGGTCTTGCCGGCGCCGTTCGGGCCGATGATCGCGTGCAGTTCGCCCGGCGCGACGTCGAGCGACAGATTGTCGGTGGCGATGATGCCGCCGAACCGCCGGACCAGATTTTCAACGCGAAGCAAGGGATCAGCCACGGCTCAGCCTCCCGAGCAGCCCCATGATGCCGCCGCGCGCGAACAGCACGATCAGCAGCAACAGCGGGCCCATGATCAGCGCCCAGTATTCGGTGAACTGCGACAGAACTTCTTCCAGCAGCAGAAAGACGATGCGTGCCGATCACCGGGCCGAACAGCGAGCCCATGCCGCCGAGGATCACCATCACCATGAGGTCGCCGGAGCGGGTCCAGTACATCACGGCCGGGCTGACGAAGTCGGTGTTGTTGGCGAGCAGCGCGCCGGCGAGGCCGCAGATGGTGCCGACGATGACGAAGCAGACCAGCCGGTAGCGGTTGGCGTGAAAGCCGATCGCCTGCATGCGCTGCTCGTTGGAGCGCATGCCCTGCACCACCATGCCGAAGCGCGAATTGACGATGCGCCAGATCAGATAGATGCCGCCGAACAGGCAGGCGAGGCAGAGATAATAGAACTGCACGCGGTTCGACAGGTCGATCAGGCCGCCGAAATTGCTGCGCTTGTAGATCGTCAGCCCGTCGTCGCCGCCGTAGCGCGACAAGCCCGGAGGCGACGTAATAGGCCATCTGCGCAAAGGCCAGCGTGATCATGATGAAATAGACGCCGCGGGTGCGCAGACTGAGCGCGCCGATGACGAGCGCGATACAGCGCCGAGACCGCCAGCGCCACCGGCCACTGGATGAAGCCGGAGCCGATGCCTTCAAAGGCGAGGATGCCGACCGCATAGCCGCCGATGCCGAGATAGGCGGCGTGGCCAAAGCTCATCATGCCGCCATAGCCCATGATGAGGTTGAGGCTGGCGGCGGCCAGCGCAAAGATGACGATGCGGGTGAACAGCGTCAGGATGAAGATGTTGCCGGTCAGCGACGAATAGAGCGGCAGCAACAGCAGGCCGGCGACGACCAGCGCCACGACGACGTTGCGGACGTTGAGCGAAGACTTCATCGCTTGGCGGCCGGAAACAGCCCCTCCGGCCGCACCACCAGCACGATCGCCATCAGCGAGATAGATCAGCATCGAGGACAAGCGCGGGCGCCGCGGTGGAAGCCGCGGTCGAACTCAGCACCTTGCGCAGCAGATCAGGCAGGAAGGCGCGGCCGAGCGTATCGATCATGCCGACGAAGATCGCGGCCATGAACGCGCCGCGGATCGAGCCGATGCCGCCGATCACGATGATGACGAAGGCGAGGATCAGGATGTTCTCGCCCATGCCGATCTGCACCGGTGAGGATCGGCGCCTGCATCAGCCCGGCGAGGCCGGCGAGCGCCGCGCCGAGCCCGAACACCAGCGTGAACAGCAGCTTGATGTTGATGCCGAGCGCGCCGATCATTTCGCGGTTCGAGGCGCCGGCGCGGATCAGCATGCCGATGCGGGTCCGCATCACCGACGAGATAGAGCAGCGCGGCGACCGCGAGCGCGACCACGATGATCGACAGCCGATAGGCCGGATAGTACACGCCGGGAATGATCTGCACCGGCACCGTCAGCCAGGCCGGCAGCGGCAGCGCGAGGCCGGCCGGGCCCCAGATCAGCCGCACCGCGTCGTTGAAGAACAGGATCAGCCCGAAGGTCGCCAGCACCTGATCGAGATGGTCGCGGCCGTAGAGATGCCGCAGCGCGACGAATTCCAGCGCGATGCCGAGCAGCAGCGTGGCGCCGAGCGCCAGCAGCACGCCGAGCACGAAACTTCCGGTCCACGCCACGAAGGTCGCGGCGAAATAGGCGCCCATCATGTAGAGCGAGCCGTGCGCCAGATTGACGAAATCCATGATGCCGAACACCAGCGTCAGTCCGGCCGCCAGCAGAAACAGCAGCAGGCCGAACTGCAAGCCGTTCAGCGATTGTTCGACGAGGACCAGCATGGACCCTCAGATCGTATCTCGCGTGGAGCGGCCGCATTCGTCGCAGCAAATCGGGTCATCGCTGGTCCGAGAGACCGTGCCCCTCACGCGCAGCCTTCCCGTGAGGTCGGCATATCGACTGTCGCAGTCATCATGCCCAACCGCTAGACCGCGTGTGCGAGAGCGCACTCCGATGCCGTTACGCCATCGAATCTTCGGCATTGCTTAACAAACAGCGGCAGCGCAAGCGCCGCTGCCGTCATGCGCAGCAATGCCGACAATCACTTCATCGGGCATTTGTCGTGGAAGCGATCCTGGTCGTCCTTGACGATGGTGGCCACCGTCTTGAGCGCGAGCTGGCCGTCGGCGTCCTTGACCACGTCCTGCAGGTAGAAGTTCTGGATCGGGATGTGGTTGTTGCCGTATTTGAACGGGCCGCGCACCGACTTGAAGTTGGCCTTCTCCATCTCGGCCTTCATCTCGTCCTTCTTCGCAGGTGTCGCCCTTCACGGCGACCACCGCGCTGTTGATCAGTTGCGCGGCGTCATAGGACTGCGCGCCGTAAAAGGTCGGACGCAGGCCGGTGTACTTCTTGCGGTAGTCCTCGACGAACCGCTTGTTCTCGGCGTTCGGCAGGTCGTTGACCCACTGCTGGCGCGCCGGGAACGCCGAGCGCGTTTTCCTTCTGCAGCGGCAGCGACAATTCGTCGATGGTGAACGCCGTGTAGAGCGGGATCTGCGCCTTGATGCCGGCCTGGCGCATATTGGTTGAGGAACTGCACGCCGGCAGCGCCCGGATAGAACACGAAGATCGACTCCGGCCTCGAGTTCTTCGCCTTGGTGAGTTCGGCGGAGAAGTCGAGCTGGCTCGGCCACACCGTGTATTCCTCGCCCATCGACCTCGCCCTTGAACGTGCTCTTGACGCCGGCCAGCATGTCCTTGCCGGCGGCATAGTTCGGGCCGATCAGGAACACCGACTTGACGCCCTTCTGGTTCATGTAGAGTGCCCATCGGCCTGCGGGGTCTGGTCGTTCTGCCAGGAGGTCGAGAACACGTAAGGCGAGCAGAGTTCGCCGGCGAGCTGCGACGGGCCCGGCATTGGCCGAGATCAGGAAGGTCTTGGAATCGACCGCGGTCTTGAGCGAGGCCAGCAGCACGTTCGACCAGATATAGCCGGCGATGAAATCGACCTTGTCGGACTGGATCAGCTTTTCGGTCTTCTGCTTGCCGACATCCGGCTTCTGGCCGTCGTCCTCGTAGATCACCTCGACCGGCTTGCCGCCCATCTTGCGGCCCATGATGGTCGAGCGCCAGCTCGAACGAGTTGCGCATGTCGTTGCCGATCACAGCGGTCGGGCCGCTGAAGGTCGAGACAAAGCCGATCTTGATGCTGTCGGCCGCGAGCGCAGGCTGCGCCAGCGCCAGAACCGTTGCGCCCGCCAGCCAGAATGCCGTTTTCATATTCGACCCCTCCTCGTTATTTCGAACTAGATCCGCTCGCCGGGCGACCGGCGCGCGTAGCCGCGCGCCTTTGTTCAATCCCGTGTTTCCGTGAGGTATTTTGTGCGCGAAATCTGCCGGCCCGCGGCAAGCACGAACCGAAGGCCCCGCTTAGAACCTTCGGCCCATACCCCAGCGGCCTGCACCATAGTTCGCAAGACGCGCCGATGGCAAGAATTATAGTTCAGGTTGGCGGGACAGCATTGTCGCACGTGGATCGGCCGAAAGCCGGGTCACTGTTCATCGGTACCATCGCGGGATGTCAGCCCGTCGGAATGAGAGCAAGCAACGTGGCCGACGAAGGATTGCCTCGCAGCGTAACGACGCAATGTGCCAGGACCGGTCGTGAGCAGCTGCCGCAAAATCCTGGCACAGAAGCCGCCGTAAGTGTCTCCGGCAAACCAGGTCCAGACCCCGACTTTGAGCCGTGATATTGTTTTAATGTTCAATAGGGGCGCGCCCCTTTCCGCCGGATCGGCCACAGGGTGATTCCATGCGACGGCGCGAGTTCATCGCTCTCCTCGGCGGCGGGGCTGCGGGTGTGGCCGCTCGTTGCGCGCGCGCAGGACACGCGCGATGCCTGCTGCGCTCGCCCGATATCCTGACAAGCCGATCACCATCCTGGTTGGGTACGACATCGACAGCGTCGGGGACCTGATCGCACGAGGGCTTGCAGAGGCTGCGAAGGAGCATCTGCCCCAGCCGATCGTCGTGGTGAACCGGCCCGGCGCATCGGGCACTGTCCGCCATTTCGGAGACCGTGGAGGCGAAGCCCGACGGATACACCCTTGGTCTGGGCACAATCGGCGAATCTCACCGTGCAGCCACACCGGATGAAGCTCCTTATGGCGGGCCCGATACATACGCCCCAGTCGCCAAGCTCGTGAGCTACCCCAATGTCCTGATGGTCAAGGCGGGCGCACCATGGACAGGACTGGAGGAATTTCTCAATTACGCGCGCGCCCATGCCGGGCAGGTAACTATAGGCGTGCCGGGCATTGCGACCGTCGCCCACCTCAACGTCGAGCAGCTCAAGCGCCTCGCGAACGTGGACCTCAAGGTCGTGGTACTTCGACGGTCCACGCCAGAATATGGCTGTGATCCGCGGGCAGATCGACGCGGCAGTTGCCGGACCCGCATCAGTTATGCAGCACATGAGAGCGGGTGAGGCGGTGCCGCTGGGCATTTTCGACGAGGCGCCGCTGGTTGCCGCAGCTCCCCAATGTGCTGACCTTCAAGGAACTGGGATTTGATGTCACGCTTGGCACTGCCCAAGCAATCAGCCTCGCGGGCGACGCCAGCTCCCCGTGGTTCGGGTTCTCGATGACGCGATCAGGAAGGCCGTAGCCGAGCCCCTCGTTCGTATCGCTCGCAGAGAGGACACAGAACACGATCGATTATGAGGGGCCGGAAGCTTTCGCAGCCCAGCTTCGTCGCGGATCTCGAGATCAATGGCCAACTTTTCCGTGCACTAGGAATCAAGAGCGAATAACCGGCCGCCTCAGCCATCGCGTGAGCGAAACGATCGGCGGATGCGGTTCTCCTTCCACTGGCACTGTTCAGATCAGATATGTCGGCGCCGTCAATGACGTAAGGCGCATGGCGGAAATCCCGGATGGTCACGACTTTGTCGGCCGACCAGTCCAGCAGCATGAAATATTTCGGCTTCGAATCTGGGTTCTTTCGGATCGAACACAGAATTGCCGGACGCCCCTGAAGTCTCGACCCCAAGGACGTTTGGGCGCGGCATAAGGATGCGCTCCCGCGAAAATTATTTGGGCCATGCGTCCCGGCTCCGGCGCGATGCGCTTTCGCTATCAACTGATTAGCTAACGCGTCTTGGACCGGACACACGAAAATGACTACATAATCAGACGGACGGAGACATCTCGAACCGAGGTCGCATTGCATGACGTCAGCGCCGCAGGAGCCGCACCGCGTAGTAATCGTCGGCGCCGGTTTCGGCGGACTGGAGGCCGCCTTCGGCCTGGCCGGCGCGCCGGTGAAAATCACGCTGATCGACCGCCGCAACCATCATCTGTTCCAGCCGCTGCTCTACCAGGTCGCGACCGCCTCGCTGGCGACGTCGGAGATCGCCTGGCCGATCCGCTCATCTGCTTGCGCGGACGGCCGGAGGTGACGACGCTGTTTGCCAACCGTTAGTCGGCGTCGATGCCGGCGGCCAAGCGCATGTGCTGCTCGATGACGGCGATAGCGCTGCCCTATGACACGCTGGTGCTCGCCACCGGCGCGCGCCACGCCTATTTCGGCCATGACGAATGGGAGCCGTTCGCGCCGGGCCTGAAGACGCTGGAGGACGCCACCACGCTGCGGCGGCGCATCCTGGTCGCCTTCGAGCGCGCCGAGCGCGAGACCGATCCGGAGCGGCGCGCGGCGCTGCTCACCTTCGTCATCATCGGCGCCGGCCCGACCGGCGTCGAACTCGCCGGCACCATCGCCGACCTGGCGCAGCGACACGCTGCCGCCGGATTTCCGCAACATCGACACCCACAAGGCCCGCGTCGTGCTGATCGAGGCCGGCCCGCGCGTGCTGGCGGGATTTCCTGACGACCTCTCGGCCTATGCGCAGCGATCGCTGGAGAAGATCGGCGTCGAGGTGATGCTGGGGCAGGCCGTCACCGAATGCTCCGCCGATGGCGTCGCCTATGGCGGCAAGCGGCTGACGGCCAGAACCATCATCTGGGCGGCCGGCGTGCGCGCCTCGCCCGCCGCCGAATGGCTGAACGCGCCCGGCCGACCGCGCCGGATCGGCTGCAGGTCGAGCCCGATCTCACCGTGCCCGGCCATCCCGATATTTTCGCCATCGGCGATACCGTGACTATCAAGGGCCCCGACGGCAATCCGGTGCCCGGCATCGCGCCGGCAGCCAAGCAGCAGGGCCGCTATGTCGCCGCCGCCATCAAGGCGCGCGCTGAGCGGCAAAACGCTGGCGCCGTTCCGCTACAAGCATGCCGGCAGCCTCGCGCAGATCGGCAAGCGACAAGGCGGTGATCGATTTCGGCAAGATTCAAGCTGCGCGGCACCATCGCCTGGTGGATCTGGGGCATCGCCCACATCTATTTCCTGATCGGCCTGCGCAACCGGCTCGGCGTGGCGCTGAGCTGGCTGTGGGTCCACACCCGCGACCAGCGCGCCGCGCGGCTGATCACGCAGGGCTCGAGCAAGGTGGTGCGGTGAACTCCCTGCCCGCTCTTCGCGGGGAGAGGCAAGTCAACTTGCGGCCGGGCTACCTCACTTCACCAGCGAGCACCCGCCATCGGCGATCGGGCGGAACGCCTGATCGGCCGGAATGGTCGAAACCAGTCTGTAATAGTCGTAGGGATATTTCGACTCCTCCGGCTTCTTCACCTCGAACAGATACATCGGATGGATGACGCGGCCGTCCTGGCGGATGGTGACGTCGCCGAACAGCTTGTCCTTGCCTCTGAACTTCTTCATCTGCGGCACCGCGTCCCTGGCGTCGTCGCTGCCGGTCGCCGCCACCGCATTGAGATAGGCGAGCGTGGAGGCATAGACGCCGGCCTGGTTGCCGCTCGGCATCTTGCCGTTCATGCCGGGCCGCGCCGCAAAGCGCTTGGCAAACGCGCGGGTGTCGTCATCCATGTCCCAGTAGAACGCTTCGAGCAGCTGCAGGCCCTGCGCCACCTTCAATCCCATGCCGTGCACGTCGTTGACGAACAGCAGGAACGCCACCATGGTCTGGCCGCCTTGCTGGATGCCGAATTCGGCCGCCTGCTTCACCGCGTTGATGGTGTCGCCGCCGGCGTTGGCGAGCCCGATCACCTTGGCCTTGGAATTCTGCGCCTGCAGCAGCAGCGAAGCGAAATCGGAGGTGCCGAGCGGATGCTTGCTGGAGCCCAGCACCCTGCCGCCGTGCTTCTCGATGTAATTGGTGGCCTCGGCCTCGATGCCCTGGCCGAGCGCGAAATTCACCGTGATGAAGTACCACTCCTTGCCGCCGCGCGCCATCATCGCAGCCGCGGTGGCGTTGCCAGTCGCCCAGGCGTCGTTGACCCATTGGATGGTGTTCGGCGAGCAGGCCTTGCCGGTGAGGTCGGAGCTTGCGGTCGATGACGCCAGAAACGTCATGCGGGAATCGCGCAACAGCGAATTGATGGTGAGGCCGACCGCCGAATTCGGCACGTCGACGATGGCGTCGACGCCGTCGACATCGAGCCATTTGCGCGCGATCGCCGATCCGACGTCGGCCTTGTTCTGGTGGTCGGCGTAGACGATCTCGACCTTGATGTTCTTGCCGCCGCCGTTGAAATCCTCCGCCGCCATCCGCGCGGCTTCCACCGAGCCCATGCCGTTGGTGTCCTGGAAGATGCCGGAGATATCGTTGAGCACGCCGACCCGGACGACGTTGTCGGAAATCTCCGCGCGCGCCGGTCCGAACGCGGCGCACGCCAAGACAAGCGCCAGATAGACCCTGAAATCCCTCATAATTGCTCTCCCTCTGGATTTGATCGTTAGCGTTCCCGGACTCGCCGGGTTTGAATTCAGATCTGCCGGTCCGGCAGGCGCAGCGACGAGGCCATCGAGTTCCGGCGTGACCTTGATCTGGCAGGACAGGCGGCTGTTCGTCGCGCCGTCCCGCGGCGACGCCATCGAGCAGCGCATCTTCTTCGCGCACTCATGGCGGCGAGCCGCGCGATCCAGCCCTCGTCGACATAGACGTGGCAGGTCGCGCACATCGCGTTGCCGCCGCACTCGGCCACGATCTCGTTGATGCCGTGCCCGGTCGCGGCCTGCATGGCGCTGTCGCCATCGGCCGCCTCGATGCGTTCGGTGCGCTCGTCGGGATGAATGAAATCGATGCTTGGCATGCGATCTCCGCTCAGGCCGGCTGTGATCGTGACGGGAAGGCTTTCGAGGCCGCGCAGCGTGTTGTTGTAAGCGGCGCTGCACCGGGCCGGTGATCTCGATGGTGCTGACCCTTCGCGCCAGTGCCGTCAGCATCGACCTCGCCTTCCAGCCGCGCGACGAGCTGGCCGACGCACATGTGAATGCCGGAGCCGAAGCCGACATGGCCGCTGGTCCGGCGCGTGACGTCGTAGCTGGTCGGGATTGTCCCAGCGCCGCGGATCGCGGTTGGCGGCGGCGAGGAACATCAGGACCTTCTCGCCCTCGCCGATTCGCGACCCGCCGATCTCGACATCCCGCGTCGTGGTCCGGAAGAACGTCTGCACCGGGCTTTCGAAACGCACCGCCTCTTCAAACGCGTTGCGCGCGAGCGTCGGATCGCTGCGCAGCCGCGCCAACTGATCGGGAAAGCGCGCCAGGCAATAGATCGCGGCGCCGATGCCGTTGACTGGTGGTATCGAGGCCGGCGCGAGAGCAGCGAGCGCACCAGCAACGGCGCCTCGGCGGCGTGATGTCGCCGGCATCGACCCGCGCATGGATGCAGGCGCCGAAGCCGCCGGGCGCGAGGTTCTCGCGCTGGCATTGTTCGGCGACATAGGCCTGATGCGGCGCCGAGCGTTCGATCGCGTCCTGGCGCAGCTGGTTCGGCGGCCCGAACGCGTTGAACACCAGTCCCGCATAGGGCAGCAAATTCTCGCGCCCTCTCCTGCTTCAAGCCCGATGCGCATCGGGAAACACCGGACGAGCGGATAGGCCTCCGCCAGATCCGGCGATGGCATCGAAGCTGCCTTTGGCGAGCAAGTTCGTCGACCCGGCTTCGGCGGCCGCGACAAAGCTGACGCGCGGATCTGCTTCATCACCGTCGGCGACAGCACCCGGTTCAGCACCGCGCGCGTCCGCGTGTGCGCCGGCGGATCGGCCTCGAGGATGAGGCTCTGCGGCCGCCACGGCTTCTCCTCGGCGAAATCGCTCAGCCGACGCCGCGGCTGGAGCAGAACGTCGCGGGATCGCTGAGCGACGGCATGCACCTCCGCATAGCGGGCCACGCCATAGACGCTTCCACTTGTCGAGCCGACCACCCGGCTCGGCTTCCCGGAGCACCTCGTGGCACCGGATGCGGATCTTCGAAGAATCTCGATCGAGAACGGATCGAGGTCGAGACTGCGGCATCGCGCTGTCACTCGTGGAGCATCTCCGATGCCAATGTTGTTGCGGAGTTGTGGCCTTGTGTCTCTATCTCTGGACTACGGAACGGCACCTATCGCTGGGCAAGGCCAGGCGGGAAGATCATGCGTGGCAGAACAGACCCGGCCAATGCAGTCCGACCGGCGGTAGCCAAGTGAAACCGGCCCGACCGCTCGATCTCGACCGCTACGTTCCGGCCTTCATCACCTTCATCGCCAACAAGCTGTCGAACAGCGCGACCGCGTTCTATCAGCGCCATTTCGGCGTCAACGTCACGGAATGGCGGATCATGTCGCTGCTTGGCGATCGAGCCCGGCATCCCTGCCTCGCGCATCTGCCACGTCATCGGGTTCGACAAGGGCCCGGTGAGCCGCACGCTGTCGATGATGCAAAAACGCGGCCTGGTCACGATCCGGACCGGCGCCTGACGACGGACGCACCCATTCGATTTCGCTGACCGCGAAGGGACGCGCGACCCACGACAGCGTGATCGTCGCTGCGCTGGAACGCGAGCGACGATTGCTGTCCTGCCTGAGGAAGGACGAAGCGGGAAGTCCTGATCGACCTGTTGCGCCGCGTCCACGGCAATCTCGATGCGGTGAAGGGGCGCGTGGAGGCGCGTGAGCGGCCCGGCGTCGTCGGCGCGCCGGTCGTCGCCACGCGCAAGGCGACATCGTGCCATCCGCCATTGCTCCCGAACACTGATACCTCCCGCACGACCCGGCAGTTAATCTGCTTCTGTGATCCGGTCGCCGTTGATCCGGACACTGGCACGATTTAGTTGCCTTAGCAACAAACAACCCTGACGGGACCAAATGTGACAACTGGCGCCGGACGATCAGCAGATCGAAAATGCGTCCGGATGGCTGCCGGAATGGCTCGACAAGACCGGACTATTTCGACAACGCGCAGCCGCCGTCCTTCTCAGGCCGGAACGCGTCTTCGCCGGGAACCGTGGCGACCACTTTCAACAGATCCCACTTCGACTGCGATCCATCCGGCTTCTTGACCTCGAGCAGATAGAGCGGATGGATCTTGCGCCCGTCGGCGCGGATATAACCCTTTCCGAACAGCGGATCGTCGGTCGGTATCGCCTTCATCGCCGCGACAACGGCCTTGCCGTCGTCGCGCCGCCGGCCTTGTCGACGGCCTTGAGGTAATGAATGACCGAGGCATAGACCCCGGCCTGCATGTCGTTCGGATAGTTCTTCTGCGGGTGACGCTCGGCAAAATCGCCTGGCGAAGCTGCGCGTGCCGCTCGTTCAAATCCCAGTAGAACGGGTTCATGATCTGCGCGCCTTGCGCCGCCTTCAGCGTCAGCGCCGGCAGCCCGTTCATGCCCAGGATCAATCCGACCAGCTTCTGCTTCGGGGTCAGACCGAATTCGGCCGCCTGCTTCATCGAATTGATCGTATCGTCGCCGGCATTGGCAATGCCGACGATGTCGGCGCCGGAGGCCTGCGCCTGCAGCAGGAACGAGCGCATAGTCGGCAGTCCCCAGCGGATGGCGGACGGCGCCGACCACTTCGCCGCCGGCCGCCTTGACGGCTTCCGCCGCCTGCTTTTCGAGATCGTGGCCGAACGCATAATCGGCGGTGAGGAAGAACCATTTCTTGCCGCCCTTCGCCACCAGGGCACCGCCAAGGCCACGCCCATAGGAATAGGTGTCATAGGTCCAGTGCACGGTGTTGGGCGTGCATTTCTCGCCGGTCAGCAAGCGCGGTGCCGGCGCCGGAACCGACGAACACCTTGTTCTTCTGCTCGCTCATCGCGGCGACGGCGAGCGCGATCGCCGAGTTCGGCAAATCAAAGATCGCATCGACGCTTTCGTTTTCATACCAGCGCCGCGCGATGCCGACCCCGATATCGGTCTTGTTCTGGTGATCGGCAGAGACCACCTCCACCGACCTTGCCGGCGGCCTTGCCGCCGTAATCCTCGACCGCCATCTGCGCGGCGACCACCGAGCCGATGCCCTGGTAGGTCGCGAACACACCGGACTGATCGTTGAGCACGCCGATACGGACCTTTTCCTGTCCGTTCGCTGCGCTGACGAGCACGCCACTGAGCGCGGCAACGAGCAACCCTTTGCGAAAACATCTGTCGCATGCTTCCCTCCTGTGCAATAAAACGCCAGCCTTCGCGGCCGCTTCAAATTGCTTATAATTTATAAGTATTTTTGAAGTCTGTCAATTTCACCGGTTTTGGGAAGCGAGCAATTGCAAATGGAACGATCCGCCAATGGGTTGACGCGCAGGGGAGCCGAGCGGAGAAGTCCGGCGCGCAAGTGTCGGCACGGGAACTGGATCTGGGCGCGTTGCAGCAAACGCCCGGATCTATGATCCGGATCCCACAGCTTCTGAATTTCGAAGCGTTCTACCGGCACTTCGAACCGCTGGGATTGTCGCCGGTCGAATACGCCATCCTGATCACCGTGCGCGACAACAAGTCGGTGACGCAGAGCGAACTCGCCGCCGTGCTCAAGATGCATCTCCCCAATCTCGTGAAGATACTGGCAGGCATGGAGGAGGCCGGCATCATGAAGCGCAAGCGATCGGTGCGGGACAAACGCGCGGTCGAACTTTCGCTCAGCGCGGCCGGGCTGAGGCGGGCCAAACGAGGCGAGCCGGCTTGGCGAGGCGTTCAATGCCAAGACGCTCGCACCGCTCAGCAAGCCCGAGCAGGCGGCCTTCGTTCAAATGTTGGCGCGGCTGGTGGAAGCGTACCGGCGCGAACTGTCTCGCAGCGAGATCTCTTGATGCTTACCCCGCGCAGGCGACCCATGCCGCGGACGTATCGTCATCGAGGATCGCGACCGCACTTGCACGCCGGGTCAGCACCGCGCGCTGGTTGATATAGCCCTTGTCGGTGATCTCACCGCCATCGACGAACGCGCGGTTCAGCGAGCAGCAGCGCCCGGGTCGCGTGGCCGGACGAGTTGCCGCTTTGCATCTTCAGTTTCGCGAGGCCCCAGGCGATCGCCGCGCGCACCTTGTCGTGGGCGATGACATCCTTCACGTCGGCGCTGTCGGCGAGGCTCGGCATGCGCCCGGCAGGCGGCGATATTCGGAAATACCAGGAAGCGGACTTCGTCGCCGCCATGGCCGGTCACGACGATGTCCTGCACCAATGGGGCAAGGGCTGCGATGCCGACGACGCGCAATGTGCCGACGTTGACCCAGGTGCCGGAATTGAGCTTGAAATCCTCGGCGACGCGGCCGTCGAAGAACAATCCGAGTTCGGGCCGCGCCGGATCGGCAAAGGTCACGGCATCGCCGATCAGATAGAAGCCTTCCGCATCGAACGCCTGGGCAGTCAGTTCCGGCGCCTTCCAGTAGCCCGGCGTGACGTTCGCCGCGCACGCGCGCTTCCAACTTGTCGCCGGATCGCACCAGCTTCAGTTCGGTGCCGGGGATCGGCACGCCGATATTGCCGGAACGTTCGGCCTGGAAATGGCAATCGGTCGCCAGCGGCGAGGTTTCGGTCGAGCCTCCAGGCCGACAACCATCGGTAGCGCGCGGCCGCTGGTCTTGATCGAGAGTTCTTCCAGTCCATCCCAAAGATCTGCGGCAGCGCCGCGGCGGCATAGAAGACGAACTTCACCTCGCTGAAGAATTTCCGGCACAGTTCTTCGTCGCCGCGCAAGGCCGCGATCAGCATGTCGAAACCGCGCGGCACGTTGAAATAGACCGTCGGCATCACGCTGCGCAGATTGGCCAGCGAAGTCGCAAACAGCCCCGGCGCCGGCTTGCCGCCGTCGATATAGAGCGCTGCCGCCATTGCGCAGCACCAGATTGAAATTGTGGTTGGCGCCGAACGTGTGGCTCCAGGGCAGCCAGTCGAGGATGACGAGGTCGCTGATACCGTCGAGGAAGGCCCAGGTCTGCGCCTTGGCCTGCTGGCTCGAGGTCAGCATGCGCTGGGTGTTGATGACGGCCTTCGGCGTACCGGTTGAACCCGAGGTGAACAGGAATTTTGCGATCGTGTCCGGCGTGATGGCCGCAAAGGCTTTGGCGACATCCGGCGTTTCAGGCGTTGCCGCGATCGAGCGGAACGAAATCGTCTCGGCATCCCCGGCGTCGCTGCTGACGATACGGGCCGAATGCAGCGGCGCAATCGCCGCAAGCGCCGCCGCAAACGTTTTGGTACTGGAAACAAAGATCGCACCGGGCCCGAGTAATTTGATCATGCCCTTGAGCTTGTCGAAATCTTTTGACATCAGCGAATAAGCCTGAGATCGCCGCCGAGGGCACGCCGGACATGCTGCGCGGCCAGGGCGAACAGCGCATGATCGACGCTGTTGTCGGCAAGGATCACCAGCGGACGTTCCGCGCTCAGGCGCTGCGCCAGGATCCAGGCCGCCGCCGAGCGGACCTGCCGCAACGCGTCGGCATAGAGTGACGGTCCGCCACGGCATGTCGGCGCTGGCGCGGTCGCCGAGGAAAATCCGCTCCGGCGTTTGCCGCGCCCAATGTTCGAGCCAGTGGCCGACGCACCGCGCGCCTTCCTTTAACGGCGTTGTCGATTTGAGGATGATACTGCCGTCGGTGCGGCGATCGGCCGAGATCGTGGGCTTCGCGAACAATATTTCGGGGTGGTCGCTTCGGGCGGCAGCTGAAATCATTGGTCTCCTCCACTACCTCTTTGGGGGCAGGCAATTTGCTCTACGCGAGAACCGCGCGGCCCGGCAATGTCTCATCGCGCGCGTCGAGGCGGTTGCCATGCCGGCGATGACGCTGCCTAACAATTAATCAGAGGGCAGGCCGACCGGCCGAACCGAAGGTCAGCGCTACTTCGCAATAATTCGGTTAAATACCCGATATAGCATTACTGTTCTCATATCACGACCTGCGTCGATAATGTACACAATGGCACATCGCTTTGCTTCAATCCGGTGGATATCCTCGCTGCAGCAACGTCGATCGTGATCGAACCACAGCCAACTCAGGGGACGGGGCCTCAATTGACCGAGACCGTTGCCGCGATCGTCGCCGCGCACCGTGCCGGGACCATGACGCCGGCGCAGACGGTTGCGCGTAGCCATCCAGCGCATCCGCGCCTACAACGATCCCGGCCGTGTTCATCAGTCTGCGCGACGAGAAGGAGGCGCTGGCGGACGCCGAAGCGCTGGCCGCGAAGGACGCGGCGGCGCTTCCGCTGTACGGCGTGCCGGTTGCGGTCAAGGACAATATCGACGCGCAGGGCCTGCCGACGACCGCGGCCTGCCCGGCCTTCTCCTATTCGCCCGCGCAGGATCTCGACGGCGGTCGCCAAACTGCGCGCGGCCGGCGCCATCATCATCGGCAAGACCAATCTCGACCAGTTCGCCACCGGCCTGGTCGGCGTCCGCTCGCCCTATGGCATTCCCGTCAATCCGATTCGCGCCGATTTGATTCCGGGCGGGTCGAGTTCGGGATCGGCGGTCGCGGTTTCCGCCGGCCTGGTGCCGCTGGCACTCGGCACCGACACGGCGGGTTCCGGCCGCGTGCCGGCGATGCTCAACAACATCGTCGGATTGAAGCCGAGCCTCGGGCTGATCTCCAACGCCGGCCTGGTGCCGGCATGCCGGACGCTGGACTGCATTTCCGGTGTTCTCGCTCACCGTCGACGACGCAATGACCGCGCTGGCGGCGATGGCGGGACCCGACGGCGCCGATCCGTTTTCGCGCGACCGGCCGCTGGGAGCAGTGCCCGCGTTTCCCGAAAAGCTCCGTCTCGGCGTGCCGCGCAACGGCCAATTGATCTTCTTCGGCGACCGCGCCGCGGAGAAAGGCCTATGGCGAGGCGCTCGAGCGCTGGACATCGCTCGGCGCCACGCTGGTCGAATTCGATCTCGAGCCGTTTTATGAGACCGCGCGGCTGCTCTATGAGGGCCCGTGGGTCGCCGAACGCTATCTGGTCATCCGCGATCTCCTCGGCCTCGTCGCCGGATTCGATCCATCCGGTGACGCGCGAGATCACCGCCGCCGGCGCGCGGCTGACCGCAGCCGATACCTTTGCCTCGCTCTATCGGTTGCAGGCGCTGCGGCGTGATCGCCGAGCGCAGCTTTGCCAATTTCGATGCGATGGTGCTGCCGACGGCGCCGACCGCCTATTCGACCGCGCAGGTGCTGGCCAATCCGATCGAGCTCAACTCCAGGCTCGGCACCTACACCAATTTCGTCAATCTGCTCGACCTCTGCGGGCTGGCGTTGCCGGCCGCGATGCGCGCCGACGGCATTCCGTTCGGCATCACGCTATTGGCGCCCGCGGGGCACGACGCAGCGCTCGCCAGCATCGGCCGCGTGTTCCACGCCGATACCAAACTGAAGATGGGAGCCAAAGGCCTGACGCAGCCGCCGCTCGCTGCGTTGTCGGCTGAGGCCGGCGGCGACGAAATCACCATCGCCGTGGTCGGCGCGCATCTCTCCGGCATGGCGCTCAACGGCGAACTGCAGGCGCTCGGCGGACGCCTGCTCGAAGAAGCCACCACGACCGCGCCGGACTACAAGCTCTACGCGCTCGACACCACGCCGCCCAAGCCCGGCATGCTGCGCGTCGACGCAGGCGCGGGATATTCGATCAAGCTGGAGCTCATGGGCGCTGTCGGCGGCCAGCGTTCGGCAAAATTCGTCGCCGCGATCCCGCCGCCGCTCGGGATCGGCACGATCCGGCTGGCCGACGGACGCGGCGTGAAGGGTTTCGTGGTCGAGCCCGCGGCGATCGACGGCGCGCGCGATATTTCAGCATTCGGCGGCTGGCGCGCGTTCATGGCGGAGAAGGCGGGGTGAGTGCATCACTTCGTAGGGTGGGCAGAGCGCAGCTTGCGCCGTCATCGACTACGCGATGCGAGAGCCATGGTGGGCACGGCGCGTTGCGCCTTCGCCCGACGCCTACGGTCTGCGCCTGCAAGCGGCGAGGACGACGCTCTACGACCGACACCGCGTAGAGCTCGTATTCCCCGCGCACCAGTTCGATATGCGCGCGCATCGCGGCCGCAGCACCCGCCTTGTCGCCGCGCATGATCGCGACCACGACGCGGTCGTGTTCGGCGTGCGACTTCGCCAGCCGCCCGAGATTGCGGAACTGGGCGCGGCGGAACGGCTGCACGCGCACCCGCGTCGCCAGCGTCATCTCGGCGATGTAGCCGTTCTGCGAGCCGGCATAGATCGCGTTGTGAAAGCGCTCGTTGACTTCATGAAACCGCTCGGGATTGCCGGCATGGCTCAGCACGCGCAACTCCTCGTGGATCGCCTTCCAGCTTCTGGCGATCCCCCGGCGGCATCCGCTCGGCGGCGAGGCCTGCGCACAACGCTTCCAGCTCCGCCATCGCCTCGAACATTTCCGGTCAACCGGTCGAGCGACGGCTGCGCGACGACGGCGCCGCGATGGGCGCGGGCTTCGACCAGGCCGCTCGCCACCAGCTGCGCGCAGCGCCTCGCGAACCGGCGTGCGCGACACGGAGAAGCGCCGCGCGATGTCGGTCTCATCGAGCGCCGATCCCGGCGGCAGCACGCCGCGCACGATCTCGTCGGCCAAGTTGCAGCCGCAGCTCTTCCGCGCGCGTGACCTTGTCCCGCAGCGGCGAAGGGCGGTCGACGCGGCGAACCATCGTCTCTGGCCTCGGCGCCCGCGCCTGCGGCGCGCGGGTGGGCAGATCGTCAAGGCTCATGTCGTTTGACCCATCTGCTTCAGGGGATCCGGATTCGTCGATGATGCTGACATGGGCGGCGACGACCTTCCAGCCGTCGGGAAACCGCACCCAGGTCTGCATCTGGCGTCCTACCTTGCCCGGCAATGCTATCGCGGTAGAACAGCGTCGAGGCGACCGCGGCATCGCGGCCATAGGTCGTGATCACGGTCTTGTCGGTCCTGCGGCCCAAGCCCGATCGGCGAGCGCGCGGCGCGAAACGCCATGATCGCCTCATAGCCGTAGAGGTTTTCGCCGACACCGTAGCGCAGCGTGCGGGGATCGTTGCGGAACAATTCATCGAGCACGGCGACGTCGTTGGACACCAGCGCCGTTTCGTAGCGCGCGAATTGCGCGGTCACCTCGGCCAGCACGTCCGGAAGATCGATCATCCATCGCTATAATCCTCTCGGGGCAGGCGCTGCGGCGACACCCATGCGCTCCAGCGCATGCGCAATGCGCAGCGCGATATCTTCCCGCCAGGGCGCGGCGATGATCTGGACGCCGATCGGCATCGGCTCCAGCGGCACCGGCACCGCCACCACCGGCAGGCCGATGAACGAAATCGGCTGGGTGTGGATGCCGATATTGGCGCGCACCGGCAGCTCGACGCCGTCGAGCACGAAGTTCACCTGCCCCAGTTTCGGCGCGACGCAGGGCGTGGCCGGCGCGATGATCACGTCGACCGACTTGAACAGCTCCAGCACCTTGCGCGCGATACCAGCGGCGGAATTTCTGCGCGCGGTCGACCAGCGGCGCCGGGACCATGCGCGCCGGCGATCAGGCGGTCGCGCACCGCCGGATCGAAATCGTTCGGGCGCTTGCGCAGGCGGTCGAGATGCAGCGACGCGCCTTCGGTGGTGGTGATCACGTAGGCCGCGGCGCGGGCGCGCGCGGCCTCGGGAATTTCGATCGTGGTGCGTCGCGTCCAGTGCCTTGGCGACACGCGCGACACGGCCTCGACCGCTTCAGGGAAAACGTTCTTCTGGAAATAACCGCCGGCCATCGCGACCCGCAGGCCGCAGATGTCCTGCGCCAGCAGCGGCGTCACCGGTTCAACCGGTCGCGTCGTGCAGGCCGCATCGTCGGCATCCGGCCCCTGCATGGCGTCGTAGGCCAGCGCGAGGTCGCCGACATTGCGCGCGAACGGGCCGAGATGATCAAGACTTGCGACAAAGGGAAACGACCGTGCGCGCGACAGCCGGCCATAGGTCGGCTTCAGGCCAAAGATTCCGCAGAACGACGACGGCACCCGGATCGAGCCGTTGGTGTCGGATCCCAGGGCGATCGGAACCAGCGCCGCCGCCGACCGCAGCTGCCGGAGCCGCCCGATGAACCGCCGGTCATCCGCGTCGGATCATGCGGATTGCGCGACGGGCCGTCATGAATATTCTCGCCGGTGAAATCGTAGGCGTATTCGCCCATGTTGAGCGCGCCGACCAACACGGCGCCTGCAGCCTCCATGCGCTCGATCAGCGTGGCGTCGCGCGGCGACGGCGCCAGGTCGCGGTTGATCTTCGATCCGGCGCGCGTGGGCAAGACCTTTCACGTCGAACAGGTTCTTGACCGCGAACGGCACGCCGGCGAGCGGGCCGACCTTCTGGCCGGCGGCGATCGCGGCATCGACCGCGCGGGCTTTCGCACGCGCGCGGTCGGCGGTGATGTCGGTGAACGAATTCAGGACGGAATCGTGTTTGGCGATCCGCGCCAGCGCGGCTTCGGTCGCGTCGAGCGCGGTCAGCTTGCCGTCCGTTACGGCCTGCGCGATTTGTTGGGCCGACAGCCCGTCGGTGTTTACGGTCATGGCGCTGTCAGGCTGTGTAGACACTGGCCGGCTCGGTTTCGTCCGGCAGCGGGAATTCATCGACCAGCCGCGCCAGCCTCAGCGACACTTCGAGGTTCGCCCGCACCGCGGGCCGCCAGGCTTCCTCGACCGGCAGCGCCAGCGCCTTGGCGACGGCGTCGATGTAATTGTCCAGGGGTTCGGCAGCCATTTCGCTCCCACTCTTCCTTGCGCATGATCCATTCGAAAACCGGTTCACTTTGCGCTAACTCCGGCTGTCATCTAGTGAACCGGCAACGGCGGATGCGGGATCGCCGTCAGCAGTTCCTTGGTATAGGCGTCCTGCGGATCGCCGAGCACCCGTTCGGACGGAGCCCTGCTCGACGATCTCGTCCCGCACGCATCACGATGACACGATCGCATAGCAAACGCACCACATTCAAATCATGCGACACGAACAAATAGCTCATGCCCATCGACTGCTTGAGGTCCTGCAGCAGATTGAGCACCACCGCCTGCACGGAGACATCGAGCGCCGCGGTCGGCTCGTCGAGGATCACGAGCTTTGGATGCAGCGCGATCGCGCGCGCGATGCCGACGCGGGCCTTCTGGCCGCCGGACAATTGATGCGGAAAACGATCAAGCAGGTTGACCGGAAGGCCGACCAGGCCGGCGAGTTCCTCGCAGCGGGCGCGCAGCGCGTCGCGTCCCTTGATGTCGCCGAGCTGCATGATCGGGTCGACGATGGCGCGCGCGGCGGTGAAGCGCGGGTTGAGGCTGTCGGTCGGATCCTGGAACACCATCTGGATGCTCTTGCGCAGCGGCAGCCGCGCAAAGGCATTGGGCATGATGGCGCCGATCTCGTCGCCGTCGAACACGATGCGGCCCGGAGGTCTGGTCCAGCAGCCGCATCACCATCATCGACGTGGTGGACTTGCCGCAGCCGGATTCGCCGACCAGGCCGACGCTCTCGCCGTGCCCGACGGTGAAGCTGATGCCGTCGACCGCGCGGAATTGCTCCGGCCTCGACCGGCGGCTTGCGGGAGAACAGTTTGCCGAGCACCGCGGTGGCGCCCTGGCGCGGATATTCCTTCACCAGCTTCTCGACCGTGCAGCAGCGGCTTTACGGCAGTCGTCGACCGCAGGCGCTAGCGCGGCGGCCGGTCGTCGCCGGCGCTGCTGCGCCTCTTCCTCCGGCAGCAGATCGCGCAAGGAGACGCCGAGCCGCGGCGTCGCGCGCATCAGTTTCTTGGTGTAGGCGTGCTCGGGCTTGGCGAAGATATCGGCCGACTTCGCGGTCTCGACCACGCGGCCCTTCTCCATGACCACCACGCGGTCGCAATAGGCGGCGGCCAGGCCCAGATCATGCGTGATCAGGATGGTCGACATGCTGCCGGCGTTTGGTCAGTTCCACGATCAGGTCCATCACGGCCTTCTGCGTGGTGACGTCGAGGCCGGTGGTCGGCTCGTCCGCGATCAGAAGCTGCGGATTGCAGGCCAGCGCCAGCGCGATCACGACGCGCTGGCACATGCCGCCGGAAAGTTCGAACGGATAGGCGTGATAGCGTTCGCGCGGACGGGCGATCTTGACCTGCTCCAGCGCCTCGATCGCCTTCTCGCCGCGGTCGCTGACCTGCGCCTGCTGCACGTGCTGGCGCAGCACGTCCTCGATCTGGTCGCCCACTTTCGCGGATCGGATTGAGCGCGGCGCGCGGGTTCTGGAAGATCATCGAGATTTCGCGGCCGCGCAGATCGCGCATCTGGTTTTCGGTCGCGGCCTTGACGTCGATGCCGGAAAACATCACCGAGCCCTCGGCGATGCTTGCCGGCGCGGTCGAGAATCCGCATCACGGCGTAGGACGTCACCGACTTGCCGGAGCCGGACTCGCCGACGATGCCGAGCGTCTCGCCCTTGGCCACGGAGATGTTGACATGCTGCACCGCCTTCACGATGCCGCGCCGTGTGGTGAATTCGACCGTGAGGTCGTTGACGTCGAGCAGTGGCTGCGCGGTCATGCGTGACCCACTTGCAAATATCTCGAAAACAACCCCATGCAAAGTAGAAGAGTCAGCACCGCTGTCGCATTCCCTCGATCCTTGCCGGGTCATGGCGGCCAAGGCTTGGACCTTGACCATCACGTCCTCCGCTGCGGATCGACGATGTCGCGCAGGCCGTCGCCGAGCAGGTTGAAGCAGAACACCGCGAGCATCAGCGCGAGGCCCGGGAACAGCGCGATCCACCATTCGCCCGACACCATGAAGCCCGCGCCTTCCGCGACCATGATGCCCCACTCCGCCGTCGGCGGCCGCACGCCGAGGCCGATGAAGGAAAGGCCGGCGGCATTGAGAATCGGCGTAGCCCATGGTCAGCGACATCTGCACGATCATGATCGGCATGATGTTGGGCAGGATGTGCACCAGCAGAATCCGGAACTCGCCATTGCCCGACAGCCGCGCCGCCTGCACGAAACCGGCGTTGCGGCGGACGATTGGCCTCGGCGCGGGCGACGCGGGCATAGAGCGGAAAGTTCACGATCGCGGTCGCGATGATGATGTTCTGCACGGTGTTGCCGAGCGCCGCGACGATGCCCATCGCCAGCACGAACAGCGGAAACGCCATGATGGTGTCGGCGATGCGGCCGACGATGCGGTCGGTCCAGCCGCCGAAATAGCCGGCGGCGATGCCGGCGAGCCCGCCCATCAGGAACACCAGCGCCACCGAGGCGCACCGCGATGAAGGTATCGAGCCGGGTGGCGACGATGACGCGGCTGAAGATGTCGCGGCCCAACTGATCGGTGCCGAACCAGTGCGCCGCCGACGGCGGTTTCAGCGCCGCGGCGGTGTCGCTGGCCAGCGGATCGTAGGGCACGATGTAGGGGCCGAAGATCGCGGCGAACAGGATGACGACCAGCAGGCCGAAGGCAAAGGCGGTGACGCGGTTCTCGCCGAGCACATAGCGGGTGTGTTCGAAGATCGCGGCAAGCCCCGAGGTACGCGCGGGACCGGCGGGTTCAACGGCAGGCAGAACAGCACTCATCTTCCAACCTCACCCTTCCAGCCGGACTCGTGGATCGATCACGCCGTAGAGAATGTCGATAACCAGATTGAGCAGCACGTACATGACCGCCATGGTCAGCACAAAGCCCTGCACCGGCGCGAAATCCGACGAGATCAGTGCTTCCACCGCGTAGGAGCCGATGCCGGGCCAGGCGAACACTTTCTCGACCAGCACGTTGGCGCCCAGCAGGAACGAGAACACCATGCTGAGCGTGGTGATGACCGGCAGCATCGCGTTGCGGAACGCGTAGGTGACGATCACGGTGCACGGCGACAGCCCGCTGGCGCGCGCGGTGCGGACGAAGTCGGACGCCAGCACCGCCAGCATCGAGGCCCGCGTCATGCGCGCGATCGGCGCCAGCGAGAAGATCGCCAGCGTCGTCGCCGGCAGGATGAGCTGGCTCAGCGCAGAACGAAACGCCTCGAAATCGCGCGCGATCAGGGTGTCGATCAGATAGAAGCCCGGTTATCGTCGGCGGCGCGCTGTAGAACACGTCGAGCCGGCCGAGCGGCGCCGGCGACCAGCCGAGCCTGAAATAGAAGACGTAGACCAGCACCAGGCCGGTAAAGAACACCGGCAGCGAGACGCCCGCCGTCGTCGTGATCCGGCAGAGATGATCGATCCACGACCCCGGGCGGGTGGCGGCTAGCACGCCGAGCGGAATGGCGATCATGACCGACACCAAGAGGCCCAGCAGCGTCAATTCGGCCGAGGCCGGCAGGCGGTTGCGGATTTCGGCGGCGACCGGCTGGCCTGTGGTCAGCGAATTGCCGAAATCGCCATGCGCGAGATCGTTGGTGTAGCGGAAGAACTGCTCGATCAGCGGCTTGTCGAGGCCGAGCTTCTTGCGGATCTGCTCGACCGCCTCCTTGGTCGCGGCGGGCCCTGCAAAATACGCGGCCGGATCGCCCGGCAGCGCGCGCGTCAGCAGGAACGTGACGATCACGACCCCGATCAGCGACGGGATCGCAAACATCAGCCGCTTGCCGATCATGGTCAGCATGGCGGATTACGCCTTCACCAGCGCACGGTAATCGAGCCGGCGGTGGAACCAGTACTGATAGCCCGAGATGTTCTTCTGCATCGCGACGTTGACGAAGGGCTGATACAGCGGGATGCGCGGGATGTCGGTGAAGGCGAGATCGACGAAGCCCTTGACGTCCTTGTCGTAGGTCGCCGGTGTCGCCGGTCGAGGCCGCGATGCGCGCGCCGTCGATCAGTTTGTCCATCTCGGGCGACTTGTAGCTCATGGTGTTGAAGACGGAATTGTTGCCGTGATAGCACCAGTAGAAGAAGTATTCGGGGTAATCGAGCCAGCCCGAGAACACGTTGGTGTAGAGCGGCATTTCCTTCTTGTTCAGCTCGGTGCGCCAGTTGGCGCCGGGCATCTTGTTGATCGTGGTCTTGATGCCGAGCTGGGCGAGGCTCTCCTGCACCAGCACGCAGAGCGGCTCGTTGACGCCTGCGAAATTCAGGTCGAATGAAATCGTGGTCTCGAAACCGTTGGCGTAGCCGGCTTCCGCGAGCAGCGCCTTGGCCTTGGCCATGTCGGTGGAATATTTGGTCGGTTGCGGCCACGCGACCTCGGTCGCCTTGTCCGCAGCCGCGCCGAACATCGGATTGGCGAGGCCGAACAGCACCGCATCGATGATCTTCTGGTACGGCATCGCGTAGGCCACCGCCTGGCGCACTTTCGGATTGTCGAACGGCGGCTTGGTGACGTTCATGCCGATATACTGGATGCCGTTGGAGAACGGCAGCGACACCACGTTGAGCTTGCCGTTGGCCTTCATCTCCTGGAAATCCTTGAACGGCAGTTCGTAGGAGATGTCGGCGTCGCCGCGCTCCAGCAGCGCGCGGCGGTTGCCGGCCTGCGGCACCATGCGCCAGATCACGCGCTTGATCTTCGGCAAGGGCCACCGACCCACTCGTCGTTGCGCTCCATGATCACTTCGGTGCCGGCGGTCCATTTCGTCAGCTTGTAGGCGCCGGAGCCCGCGGTCTGCTGCTTGGTGTATTCGAGTCCCCAGGGATCCTTCTCGCTGGCGTTCTTCTTCACCAGTTCGGAGTTGACGATGCAGGGCACGATGACGGCGAGATCGGGAATCGTCAGGCGATCCTTCTTGGCAAAATCCACGCGCACCGTGTTGTCGTCGACGACGACGAACTGCTCGGCCTTGGTCAGCGAGCCCGCGCTCATCTGGAAGGTCGGGAAGCCGCCGACGGTGACGGCGCGATCGAGCGACCATTTGACGTCCTTCGCCGTGACCGGCGCGCCGTCATGGAATTTGGCGTTCTTCTTCAGCTTGAAGGTGACCGACATGTCGCCGATGTTCATGTCGTCGGCGAGTTCGCCCTTGAACTTGTCGCGGTCGTAATACGGCACGCCGCCGGGACCGCTCTTCATCTCGTGGCTGATCAGGCGGTCGTAGCAATTCCACGACACCTCATAGCCGGGCACGTTGGTGCCGACGCCGTGGATGTCGAGGTTGTTGGGACCGCCTTCCGAGACGATCAGCAGCGTCTCCGACCGCGCCTGCGGCCTTGGCCGGCGGACCAGATCGCCGGCGCGGGCGCCAGCGCGCCGCCGCGGCCAGCCCCGGACGACGGATTTGAGGAAATCGCGACGCTTCATGGGGTGATGCTCCAACGCCTGAGGGAAACGGCTTTGGAACTGGAATCGCAAGGTTCGTGCCAATCCTTAAGGAAGAAGCTAACGTTCGATCCCAAGTCGATTGATTTTGCACTTTCGAATATCGGACCTCCGTAGCAGCCTGCGGGGTGCGACATCCTGACGGATTGCATACAAAGACGCATATTTGCCCACAAATTGTGCAAATATTTTGAGCGCTCTTTTGCTGTGCGGCGTCTCAGATCGGCCAGATCAAATCCTGCAATTCGATGGAGGTCAGCGGCCTTCTGCTGCCAGCCCTCGATGCAAATCTGCCTGGCCGGATCGCTCACGCGATGTAGCAGCATCAGCGCCATCAGCCGCCGCTTCAGGTCAGGACGTGATATCGGCGGCTGAATAGCCAAATCCCTCGAACAGGCTTCGCACCCGCCGCGGCACTGCCGGCTGTCATGAAGGCGCTCGGCCCCAGCAGGTCATATTCGCCCCTCCCGTCATCACGTCGCCGAAATCGATCAGCCCCGCGAGATGCCAGTCCGCACCGTCGCGGCTCAGCAGGAAATTCTCCGGGATGTATTCGCCGGTCAGGATCACCGGCGGCTCATCCAGCGCGATCAGGCTGGCCGCATCGCGCAGCAGTTCGTCCAGTCCATCCAGAAATTTCTGCGGCAACCGGAGACGCTCGTGCCGGGCGCGGCATCCTCGATCTGCCCGCGCATCGAAAGCGCTCCCAGTCCGGCTCGATCTGCGCGAGCGCCTGCCGGGGCACGCGCTGCACCTCGGCGATGGTCTCGCCGATTTCCGCGAGGACGCGCTCTTTTTCCAGCTTCCGGCAGCGACGGGCCACGCTTCCGCACCCAACACCCCCGACAGCCGCGTGATGACGAGATAGGGCCATCCGTCGCGCTCCCCCTCGAGCGACGATTTCGGGATCGCGATCACGAAGCCGCCCGCGAAGCTGCGTGAGCGAGCCGCGTTCCGAGACGAACTGGAACCGCGAAGAAACGGCGGGAAAAGCTTCAGGATCAGCTTTTCGTCGAGCGCCACCACGACATTGGTGCCGGTGGCGAAAACGTGCGGCGCCGCGCATGCCAGGCCGTGGCCGCGGGCGATATCGCGCGCGACCGGCAGCCATTGCGCCGGATCGGCGCGAAAGGCGGGAAGGTCTCGCCGTCAGTGACTGCCGGCAAGCATGCGATCATGATGGCGCCAGCTGTCATTTGCCCAGCCCTATCGGTCCGGATTCGCCCGCTCGAACTGGCGCAGCAGGCGGTTGCCGCGCTCGACGGCGACGATCGAGGGCCGCCTGCGCGGACCGCTTGCCGCTGAAAACACTGCTCGAGTTCTTCGTCGATCACGTCGCGGATCAGCACAAAGGAGCCGAGCCGGATGCCCTTCGAGTTCTCGGTCGGCGGCTTCAGTGTCAATCTGCTCGATCCGAGATCGCCGTGCCTGGATTGCGGTCGTAGAAGCCCTGCGCGCGGGTGAGGTCGAAGGCGGCGCGGGTGATCGGCAGATAGCCGGTGTTCTGGTGCCAGGCCGGCCTGGACTTCCGGCTTCGAGAGATAAGGCGAAGAACCGGGCGACGCCGGTGTATTCGGCGCGCGGCCGGTCGCGCAGCACCCACAGCGTGGCGCCGCCGATGATGGTGTTTCTGCGGTGCGCCGGCAATTTCGGGCCAGTACGGGATCATGCCGTAACCGACCTCGAACTTCGAATTGGCCTTGATGTCCGCGCGCGTCGCCGGACGAGCCGATGAAGATGCCGCACTCGCCTTTCTGGAAGCGCGGCTCGGCCGATTGTCCGCGGCCGCTATAATCGAAAACTTTCGTGCTCTGCCACTCCGCGAGCTGCGCAATGTGGCGAACCACGAGCGGATTGTTGAAGGTCGAGCTCCGCATCGAGACCGCCGAAGCCGTTGGTCCGGGTCGCCAGCGGCAAATTGTGGAACGCGGAAAAATTCTCGACATTGATCCAGGAGGGCCACGATGTGGTGAGCCCGCAGGCGACACCGGCCGCGCGCAGGCGCTTGCAGCCGGCGCCAACCTCGGGCCAGGTCTTCGGCGCCACCTCCGGATCGAGGCCCGCGCGCGCGGAACAGCGTCCTTGTTGTAGTAGAGGATCGGCGTCGAGACATTGAACGGAAACGACAGCATGTTGCCGGCGACGTCGGAGTAATAGCCGGTCACGGCCGGCAGATACGCCTCCGGCGAGAACGACTCCGACTGGTCGCGCATCAATTCGAACACCGGATAGATCGCGCCCTTGGCCGCCATCATGGTGGCGGTCGCGATCTCGTTGACCTGAACGATCGCGGGCTGGCTTGCGCGAGCGGAATGCGAAGATCGCCGCCGTGACCGTCTCGGTGTAGTTGCCCTTGTAGGTCGGCACGATCCGGTAGTCGGACTGCGACGCATTGAAGTCGGCCGCGAGCTTTTCAAGCTGCTTGCCGAGCTCGCCCCGACATCGCGTGCCACCACATGAGTCTCGGTGGCGGCCTGCGCCGGAGACGCCAGCGCGCCGTGGCGGCAGGCGCTGCAAATTGCAAGAATTTCAAGGCCAATTTCACTGGTGATTGCCCTGCTCTGCCGCGCCAGGCGATGATATCTGCCCGCTGCCCCTCATAAATGCCCCGCGGCTGCGGTTTCAATCCGCCCGGCACCCACCGCAGCGCACAACACAATTTGAGATGTGCAGAAAGATTATGCGGGATTACCCGCCAGTGCTGCCTGCCAGTCCAGCCACCAATAGCCAAGCATCGGTAACTTCTGCTAAAAACGCGTTGAACCTTTTCTCCCCGCCGCAGACTCCAATCTCTAAGGGGATTTGTCGCCTGTGTATCGCCGCGCCGACCTTTGGCGGACCTTCGTGCTTGTTGTTGCGCTGTTGCTTACGGCGGTCTCAACGGGTGCTTTTGCGCGCGAGTTTGCGTCCTCCGATCCCCAATACGGGAGGCATCCGATCGACACGCTCCATTCCCGCCTGCCCGGCGCGGAAACAGGCAGCCCTCGAACATATCAGGACCGGCGCAGGCCGATCTCAACCGTACCAACTTGCGTTGATCGGGACGATGCCGCCGCATTGGCCGGGCGCCTTCGCGGAGTGGAACGAATTTGACCGGCGAACCGCAACAGCACCGGGCAGCGGAACGGCCGGCGAGCCTCGCCGCGCGCGGCCGTGTTCGCGATCGTGCAGTGGCTGCGCGCGGTGCCGATCCGCTGGCGCATCCTGTCGATCGCGGCGTTGAACTCCGCCGTCGTCGTGGTGCTCGCCGTGCTGATCTGGAACGGCGCCAAGGTGCTCGGTTCGGCCTGGGACGACGTCCGGCAGGTGCGGGAGTCCGACAAGATCCTGGCGCTGCTGGAAAGCGAAACCAGCCGGCTGCAGAACCTGATCCATCGCTACATCAACCAGCCGAGCCCGGAACTGTTCGCCGAGATCCTGCTGCTGCGCGAAGCGGTGCTCGGCACGCTCACCACGCGCGCCGCCAACCGACCCGATGCTGTCGGGGTCGGTCGAGCGGCTCGAACGCGTCACCGACCGCTTCCTCAACGGCTTCGGCGAATTGCGCGCGGTGCAGGCCACCATCACCAAGACCTATGAGCAGCAGGTGCTGGGACCGGCCCGGGAAATGGCCGGGCTCTATTCGATCATCGAGGGCGCCACCGGGCATCGCGACGCGCTGATCTGGCCGTCGCTCGGAAAATCCCGCGAGGCGTTCACGGCGATGCTGGTCGCCGCCAACGCCTATTATCTGTCGCTCGCCTCGGCGCTCCGCCGAGGACGCCCGCCAGGAATACCGAGACGATCGAGAAGACCATCCCCGTGATGTCCGACCTCGCCGACAACGACCTGCAGCGCATGGCGCTGACAGCGGCTGCAGGCGCGGACGCGTGGCGCTGCGCGAGGGGATGGCGAAGCTGACCGAGCAGCTCGCGATCCGGACCGAATTGCTGCGCAACACCATCGACGCCAGCCAGGCCGAGGCCATCGGCGCCATCGACGAATTGTCGGTCAAGATGCGCCAGCGCGAGCAGAAGGCGCAGGAGACCTTCGACCGGACGCTGTCGAGCATTTCGCGCCGGGTGCTGTCGATCGCCGTGATGTTCCTCGGCATCATCCTGTCCGCCGGCGTCCTGATCGCGCTGCTCGATCCGCCTGCCGCTGCAGCAGATCCTGGCGGCGATGCACGCGATCACGTCGGGCAATTACGATCGCGCGCGTGCAGGGCACCACCGCCAGGGACGAGGTCGGCGCCATGGCGCGCGCGGTGGACGTGTTCCGCGAAAACGCCATCGCCAAGCGCAAGACCGAGGACGAGCTGCGCGCCTCGAAGGAAAAGGCCGAGAGCGCGCTGCTCGAGCTCAACACCGCGCAGCAGAACCTGATCGACGCCGAACGGCTGGCGGCGCTCGGCGGGTCTGGTCGCCGGCGTCGCCCATGAAGTGAACAACCCGATCGGCATCAGCCTGACGGTGGCGTCGAGTTTTGCGCGCCGCGCCGAAATGTTCGAGGCCGGAATTGCGCACCGAGCCGTTGCGCCGCTCCAAGCTCGACGAATTCGTCAAGACCTCGCGCGACGCCGCAGGGCAACTGGTGGCGAACCTGCATCGCGCCGGCGAGCTGATCCAGTCGTTCAAGCAGGTGGCGGTCGACCGCTCGCACGCCGAGCGCCGGCAGTTCAGCCTCAGCGAGGCCACCGACCAGATCGTCGCCAGCCTGCGGCCGGTGCTGAAGAAGGCGGCGATCGCGCTGTCGGTCGACGTGCCGGAAGGCCTCGTGATCGACGGCTATCCCGGCTCCTACGGCCAGATATTAACCAATCTGTTCCTCAACGCCGCCAACCATGCCTTCGCCGACGGCCGTTCCGGGGCGATCTCGATTTCGGCGCGGGCCCGCGGCAGCTGACGATGTCGAGATCATTTTTGCCGACAACGGGGCCGGAATGACGCCGGACGTGCAGCGGCAGGCGTTCGACCCGTTCTTTACGACGCGCCGCAACGAGGGCGGCACCGGACTGGGCTTGCATATCGTCTATAATCTTGTCACTCAACAGCTCGGCGGCCGGATGATGCTGGGTCAAGGCTGGGACAAGGCACCACATTCCGCATTATCATGCCAAAGGTCGCCAAGGGCGGCCCGCACGATTACAGACCAGGCAGCAGCCGACGGAACTTCTCAATGGCCGAACAGGACGATGTCCTCCACCTGATCGACGATACCGGAACCGCTCCGGAGGACCTCGTCCGTACGCAAATGGAAGATCGCCGTCATCGACGACGATGCCGGCGGTGCACGAGGGCACCCGCTTTGCGCTGAGCGACTACAATCTCCACGGCGCCACGCTGGAAATCCTGTCGGCCTATTCCGCGGCCGAGGGCCGCATCCTGATGCGCGAGCAATCCCGACATCGCGGCCGTGCTGCTCGACGTCATCATGGAAACCGACGTCGCGGGCCTCGACCTCGTCGAATACATCCGCAACGAGCATCAAGAACGAGACCGTCCGCATCATCCTGCGCACCGGCCAGCCCGGCCAGGCGCCCGAGCGCCGCGTCATCGTCCAGTACGACATCAACGACTACAAGGCCGAAGACCGAGCTGACGGCCGACAAGCTGTTCACCTCGCTGACCGCGGCGCTGCGCAGCTACCAGCAGCTCGAGCGCATGGTGCAGACCAGGCGCGGGCTGGAAATCATCATCGACGCCGCCTCGACGCTGTACGACTTCAAATCGATGCAGCGGCTCGCCGAGGGCGTGCTGACGCAGCTCGCCTCGCTGCTCAATGTCGATTGCGCCGGCATCCTGGTGCTGCGCGACGACGGCGCGGTCGGCGAGCGAATTCTCGGTGCTGGCGGGCTCAGGCTGCTACAGCCGCTTCATCGGCACCACCAGCTCCAAGGCGCTCGATCCGGATTTGCGCGCAGATGGTGGAAGCCGCCTTCCAGCGCCGCAAGAACGAGTTCGCCGACCACCGCAGCGTGCTTTACTCTGCGCACCGGCAGCGGCCGCGAAGTGGTGGTGCTGCTGCAGGCCGAGCGCCAGCTTTCCGACAACCGACCGCGCGCTGGTCGAGATTTTCTCCAGCCGGCTGTCGATCGCGTTCGACAACGTCATCCTCTACCGGCAACTGCACGAGGCCAATACCCAGCTCGAGGACCGCGTCGCCCAGCGCACCCGCGCGCTGATGCAGGCCAACCGCAGGCTTTCGGCGCAGTGGCTGCGGCTGCAGCGCGCCAACGGCTTCAAGAACGAAATTCTCGGCACCGTCGCGCACGATCTGAAGAACCCGCTCGGCGTGATCCTCGGCCGCACCGAAATGCTGACCGAACTGATCGGCGCCGGCTCGCCCAAGGAAAACGTCACCGCGCAGGTCGAGCATATCCGCGACGCCACCAAGCGCCTGACCTCGATGGTCGATCATCTGATTTCGGATGCGATGGCGGACGCCTTCGACATCACCATCCGCCGCGAACCGGTCGATGTCGCAGCCCTGGTTGCCGAGGTCGCCGATGCCAACCTGCCCTCGGCGGTCAACAAGCAGCAGACCATCAGCGTGTCGGCGCCGCCGAATATCGTCACCATGTGCGATGCCGACCGGATCCGCGAGGCGATCGACAACCTGGTCAGCAACGCCATCAAATATTCACCGATCGGCGGCAAGATCACGGTGGGCGTCACCCATGAGGGCAGCGACACCGTGATCCGCATCGCCGACGAGGGCGCAGGCCTGTCGCCGGAGGATCTCGGCCGGCTGTTCGGCCGCTTCCAGCGGCTGTCGGCCAAGCCGACCGCCGGCGAGAGTTCGACCGGCCTCGGCCTGTCGATCGTCAAACGCATCATCGACATGCATGGCGGCCATGTGACCGCCGACAGCGCCGGCCCCGGACAGGGATCGACGTTTACGGTTACACTGCCCGCAACAGAGACGTCATGACCCAGAGCCCGCACATCATCATCGTCGACGACGAGGCGCCGGCCCGCGAGATGGTCGGCGATTACCTCAAGATGCACGGCTTTGCCGTCACGCTGTGCGACGGCGGCAAGAGCCTGCGCGGCGTGATCGAGACCGACGTGCCCGATCTCGTCGTGCTCGATCTCAACATGCCCGAGGAAGACGGGCTGTCGATCATCCGCGACCTGAAGAGCCGCATCAACGTCCCCGTCATCATGCTGACGGCGACCGCAAGCCCGATCGACCGCGTCGTCGGCCTCGAACTCGGCGCCGACGATTACATCGCAAAGCCCTGCGAACTGCGCGAACTGATGGCGCGGATCCGCTCGGTGCTGCGCCGCAGCACGCCGGTCAAGGCGGCGGCTGCGCCGGAAGCTGCGGCCGCAAAGGCGGAGAAGGAACAGCTGGTGCGGTTCGGCGCCAAATGGCTCGACCTCGAAGCCCAGGCGCTGCGCGACGACGAAGGCAACGAGCATCCGCTGACGGCGTCCGAATTCGGCCTGTTGAAAGTGTTCGCGGCCAATCCCGAAGCGGGTGCTGTCGCGCGAGCGGCTGCTGGAACTGGCCAACGCGCGCGACGCCGAAGCCTTCGACCGCGCGGTCGACCTGCGGATCATGCGGATCCGGCGCAAGATCGAGATCGATCCGACCAAGCCCGCGGTGATCCGCACCATCCGGGGCGGCGGCTATCTGTTCTCGCCGACCGGCGAGAAGGGCTGAGCTCGCGCCGTCGTCTGCGAACGCAGAGCCATCGCCGCGGCCTCGCATCGGCCGCTATTGTGGACGTCCTCGGCGCAAGGCGCAGCTATGACGCCTACGTTCATAGGCGGCAGCAAGGATCGCACCTGGCCGACGATCTGCACGAACTCTTCCAATTTTCCGCCTATTGAAATTACTCGCATTTCGGGCCCGAATGTTTCGTCGCGGGCGCCGCGACGAAACAATTCTCTCCTCGCACGAAACCATTTTCCCCTTTTGGTGCAGACATCCCGAAACGTTGGCTGACTAACAATCCTCCCAACGAAACGCCGCCTAGCGGCGAACTGGGAGCCTGTCATGTCGAACGTCATCGCCATCAACGCCGCAGCCCGCAAGTCGATCGCCGCTGCCCGTGCGACATCGGACGAAATGCTGCTGGAGAGCATTGCCAAGGGCGGCCGCACGGCGATGCATGTGCTTTACTCCGCGTCATAACGTCCGGGTTTACCGCTTCGTGCTGCGCATGGTGCGCGACACCACCGATGGCGGAAGACCTCGTCAGCCAGGTGTTTCTCGACGTGTGGCGCACCGCCAGCCAGTTCGAAGGCCGTTCCCAGGTTTCCACCTGGCTGCTGTCGATCGCCCGCTTCAAGGCGCTGACCGCGCTGCGCCAGCGCAAGCATGAGGACATCGATCAGGAAGACGTGCTCGAGATCGCCGACGAAGCCGATACGCCGGAAGCCTCGCTCGACCGCAGCAACACCAGCGCCGATCCTGCGCGCCTGCGTCGCCAAGCTGTCGCCGGCCCATCGCGAGATCATCAACCTGGTCTACTACCACGAGAAGTCGGTCGAAGAGGCCGGCGCGATCATCGGCATTCCCCAGAGCACGGTGAAGACCCGGATGTTCTATGCCCGCAAACAATTGGCCGACTTGCTTAAGGGCGCCGGCGTGGACAGCCTTGCTGCATAAACTACAAGCTATTTCAATAGGTTAATTGGATATTGGGAGACGAAAACCGGGCCGATTTCGGCGGACAAAGATTACCTCCGACGAAAACAAATGAAACAATTGGCGACATCACCCGGAAAAACTCGGCCCCTATACCTTTCATCAACAACGCAACACCAACGCCGAACAGGAGAGTGAACATGCTGAAGCCGTCCTTCCGCCTTTTCATCGTCCCGCTCGGCGCCGTCACGCAACACTCGCGCCACCCTCTCCAGCCCAGAACGTTCAGCCCCGCGCCCATCGCGACACCGGCTCGACGTTCGTGCGTGAACAGGTGGTGGATTGTGGCTACCATCCCAAGGAGGTCTGTGTGATCTCCTACGACAGCGAGACCCCCGCTGAATTTCTAGCCTCAAGCTCTAGACCTCCCAAGTAACCTCCAACGACCCGGCCGGGATGCCCCCCAGCCGGGTCGCTCTGCTGGGTCGATTTCGGGGCGGGATGAGCCGCACGAGTGACATGGCTCGCTTGCTGCTGACGCAACGCCCCTGCCGTCTGCCCGATTACCGTTATTGGCCGGCGCAATGAGCGATCTATCGGTCGAACGGCGGCAAGATCGTATGCCAGCAACAGATCGACCACACCCTCCGCTGGCTGCCGAACGCCGCGTCAGATCAGGCAACTCTGGTGTCGTACTGCAACCGAACGGCTTGCTGTGACGCAGCCACGCCGCTCGTGACGTTGCCGCTGGCGATGGATGCTGTGGCAAACGAGGATGAAGTCAGGCTACGCAAGGGCACGTCGCTCAATGAGCGGCTCGTTCTCGCAGGCATTGCCCTGCTCTTGTGTTTGATCGCCTTGCCTGGCCTCGGCCATCTGGCAAACGACCATTGGCTTGGCATCGCCGCTCTGTTTGCGCTGCTGTTCGGATGCCTCCTGCTGGGCGCAGCCCTGCTTCGATCGCAACGTCGTCTGGATCATTACGCCAGGCGAAATCCTGATCGGCGAACAGCGTCCGTTCGGGAAGTTGCACCGACGATCGATCAGGGATGACGAACTATCGGGGATGCGTCTCCGAAGGAGCAGCGGCAAATCAGTCGAGTTCAGCCTCGTATTCGAGACCGGATCGGGCGATTTGCTCACCTCGCCTCCGTTGCCGGACGTCACCCAGGTGCACGAAACCGCCGTGCAGATTTCGCGGCTGCTGCGGCTTCCTGATCCCGAACCGGCCGAGAACCCGCTCGACGCCGTCAATGCCGGGATACGGTTGGGCAAGCCGGCCAGCCCCAAACGCGTGCGAGCGTACAAGGTTCTCGTCGTGCTGCTCGCCTGCGTCGCTGAGCCATTCCGCTCATCCATGCGCTCTGGAACGACAAATTGTCGCCTTTCGGGATCGCCGTCGTGGTCGCTCGGCGCGATCGTGGCCTTCGTGCTGCTCAGATCATCTCAATCGGATGAGTGCATGCTGGATCGTCCACGATGGCGACCATCAGGATTGAGCGGCTGTCATTGGAATGGCACGACAGAGGTCGGAAACGATCGGCGGTGACGATGTCGCGGCCATCGACGTCGAGAGCGGCGGCCGGCGAGGATCGCCTCTACGTGATCACAATCCGGCTTCGCACCGGGAAGAAAATCCGCAGCCCGGCGCTGGCCGGCAAGGATCAGACCCACGCCGTGCAGGCCGAGATCATCCAGGCGGCTGGGATTGGATCGATCGGGTAGCGAGATAGGGCCTGCACGCCTGTTCCGCGCGGCACGCAGGTATAATCGTCGCATCGGGCGTGGTAAGGTAGAGCGCCTGGTTCGGACGCAATTTTCGAAAACTGTAGCTCCGTTTTCGAAAGATATCGCGCCTGGCGAAACTGGCGACGGGTGGTGCCGATGTTCGAAGGCTGGGATGCGGTCGTATTGGCCCGGGCGCAGTTTGCCTTCACGATGTCGTTCCACATCATATTTCCCGCCTTCTCGATCGGGCTCGCCAGCTATCTGGCGGTGCTCGAAGCGCTCTGGCTTGTGGACCGGGCGCGAGGTCTTCATCAACCTGTTCAACTACTGGCTAAAGATCTTCGCCGTCGCGTTCGGCATGGGCGTGGTGTCGGGCATCGTGATGTCCTACCAGTTCGGCACCAACTGGTCGGCCTTCTCCGACAAGACCGGCCCGGTGATCGGCCCGCTGATGGCCTATGAGGTGCTGACCGCGTTCTTCCTCGAGGCAGGCTTCCTCGGCGTGATGCTGTTCGGCCTCGAACGCGTCGGCCACAGGCTGCATTTCATGGCGACGCTGATGGTCGCGATCGGCACGCTGATTTCGGCGTTCTGGATTCTCTCCGCCAATTCCTGGATGCAGACCCCGACCGGCCACGCCTTCAATGCCGAGGGGCAGTTCATCGCCGCCGACTGGCTCAAGGTGATCTTCAACCCGTCATTCCCCTACCGCCTCGTGCACATGGTGCTGGCGGCGTATCTGACCACCGCGCTGGTGGTCGGCGCGGTCGGCGCCTGGCACCTGCTGCGCGACCAGCACCTCGCCGGCCCGCGCGTGATGTTTTCGATGGCGATGTGGATGGCCACGCTGGTGGCGCCGATCCAGATCCTCGCCGGCGACCAGCACGGGCTCAACACGCTGGAGCATCAGCCGGTGAAGATCATGGCGATGGAAGGCCATTTCCAGAGCCACAAGGACGGCGCGCCGCTGATCCTGTTCGGCCTGCCCAACCAGGCCGCCGGCAGGGTCGACTACGCGATCGAAGTGCCGAAGCTGGGCTCGCTGATCCTCAAGCACTCGCCCGACGCGCCGATGGCCGGCCTCGACACCGTGCCGCGCGAAAACTGGCCGCCGGTGCCGATCACGTTCTGGTCGTTCCGGATCATGGTCGGCATGGGATTGCTCATGCTGGCGCTCGGCCTGCTCAGCCTGTTGATGCGCGTGCGCGGCACGCTGTACGATTCCCGGCTGCTGCATATGTTTGCGGTCGCGATGGCCCCGGCAGGCTTCATCGCGGTGCTCGCGGGCTGGATCACCACCGAGACCGGACGGCAGCCGTTCACGGTCTATGGATTGTTGCGGACGGTTGAATCGGCTTCGCCGCTGGCGGCGCCCGCGGTCGGCTCCTCGCTGATCGCCTTCATCATCGTCTATTTCGCGGTGTTCACGGCCGGCGTGATCTACCTGCTGCGCCTGATGGCGGCAGCCGCCGCATCCCGGCGAACAGGGACCGTCGCACGACGTCCCTGCCCGCGCCGCCGGCATCACGCCCGCCGCGGGCGCGGTAACCGAGGAGCCGCCCGATGATCCCCATCGACCTTCCGACCATCTGGGCCTTCATCATCGCCTTTGCGGTGTTCGTCTATGTCGTGATGGACGGCTTCGACCTCGGCCTCGGCATCCTGTTTCCGCTGTTCCCGGAGAAGCGCGATCGCGACGTCATCATGAACAGCGTCGCGCCGGTCTGGGACGGCAACGAAACCTGGCTGGTGCTCGGCGGCGGCGGCCTGATGGCCGCGTTCCCGCTGGCCTATGCCGTGCTGATGCCGGCGCTCTACACGCCCATCGATCGCGATGCTGCTCGGCCTGGTGTTCCGCGGCGTCGCCTTCGAATTCCGCTGGCGCACACCAGAGCGAGCGCAACCGCTGGGACATCGCCTTTGCCGGCGGCTCGCTGCTGGCGACGCTGGCGCAGGGCATCGCGCTCGGCGCCGTCCTGCAAGGCATCCATGTCGCGGGCCGGCAATATGCCGGCGGCTGGTGGGACTGGCTGACGCCGTTCAGCATCCTGACCGGCGTGGCGCTGGTGATCGGCTATGCGCTGCTCGGCGCGACATGGCTGGTGATGAAGACGGAAGGCGCGTTGCGCGACCGCGCCTATCATCTGAGCTGGGTCCTGTTGCTCGCGATGCTCGGCGCCATCGGCGCGGTCAGTATTGCGACGCCGTTCCTCCATGTGCAGTACACGCAGCGCTGGTTCGCCTGGCCGAACATCCTGCTGACCGCGCCGGTGCCGGTCGCGGTGGCCGGCGTCACCGTGCTTGTTGCTGCGCAGCCTCGCCCAACAAATACGACTACCAGCCGTTCTTCCTGACGCTGGCGCTGTTCGCGCTGTCCTATGCCGGGCTCGGCATCAGCATGTATCCCTATATCGTGCCGCAGAGCATCACGATCTGGCAGGCGGCCTCGCCGGCGAACAGCCAGATCTTCATGCTGTTCGGCGTCGCCGTGCTGATCCCGCTCGATCCTCGGCTATACCGCCTGGGCCTATTGGGTGTTCCGCGGCAAGGTCAAAGCCGAGAGCGGCTATCATTGACGCCAGATCAAGCCAAATCCGCGCCCGCTGACGCAGCGTCTGCTGTGGTTCGCCGCGCTTTGGCTCGGCGGCGTCGGCACCGTGGCGCTGATTTCCTTTGGCCTGCGGCTGTGGATCGCGCCGAAATGAGGCCAAAGCCGGATATCCCCATGAATGTGGGCGGTTGACGAAAATAGAAGACATTTCAGTGACCTACACGCCTCATTCGCCCTAAACTTGCCATCAAGCTGGCCCTGAGATTTGATGGTTCCGGCTGATTTGGCCAAAGCGCCGACAAGGAGAGCTCTGCGATGACGAAGTTTCGGCACCTGATCTGGATGTTGATCGCCGCTGGCGGTCTGATCCTTTCGGCCTCGCAGAGCCAGGCGCAGACTGCGACAGCCCGACGTCGGCGACCAGCCGGGACTGATCGCGGACGACTCCGTCGAGCTCGATCCGCAATTCAGGAAGACGGCGGTGCTCTATCGCACCAACGAAGCGCCGGGCACCATCATCGTCGTCACCGCCGAGCGCCATCTCTATCTGGTCCAGGGCAACGGCCGCGCGCTGCGCTACGGCATCGGCGTCGGCCGCGAAGGCTTCCAGTGGCAGGGGCTGGTGAACATCACGCGCAAGGCCGAGTGGCCGGACTGGACGCCGCCGCCCGAGATGATCGCGCGCCAGCCCTATCTGCCGCGCTTCATGGCCGGCGGCCCCGGCAACCCGCTCGGCGCGCGCGCGATGTATCTCGGCACCACCGTCTATCGCATCCACGGCACCAACCGGCCCGACACCATCGGCACCGCCGTCTCTTCCGGCTGCTTCCGGCTGGTCAACGCCGACGTCGCCGATCTCTACGAGCGCGTCCCGGTCGGCACCAAGGTGATCATCCGGCAGAAGCCGGAACTGTAATTACGACGCCGTCTCCCAAAGCCGATCCATTTCCCTGAAATTGGTGAGTTAGAAAATGCTACGGACATTTCGAGGCGGCCTCCTGATTGGGCTGGCGGTCGCAATCGCGGTCGCGGCTGGCGCGATCACCTATGAGCGTTACGACACCAAGACCCTGAAGCGGACGATCCGCCGCGGCGAAGTGCTGTGCGGCGTCAACAAGGGCCTGCCCGGCTTCTCGATCCCCGACGACAAGGGCGACTGGACCGGCTTCGACGTCGATTTCTGCCGCGCGGTGGCCGCCGCCATCTTCGACGATCCCAAGAAGGCGAAATTCCTGCCGCTCGACGCCAGCGAGCGCTTCAAGGAACTGCAGAGCCGCAAGGTCGACATCCTCTCCCGCAACTCGACCTGGAGCATGTCGCGCGAGACCAATTACGACCTCTATTTCCCGGCGGTCGCCTATTATGACGGCCAGGGTTTCATGCTGCCGCGCTCGCGCAACATCGATTCAGCGCTGGACCTCAACAACAGCAAGGTTTGCGTGCAGGAGGGGACGACGACGCTGCTCAACCTCGCCGACTACTTCCGCGCCAACAACATGAAATACACGGAGATGAAGTTTCCCAAGCTGGAAGAGGTGCTCAAGGCCTATGAGTCCGGCAAGTGCGACACCTTTACCGCCGACGTCTCCCAGCTCTACGCGCTCCGGTTGAACCTTACCCAGCCGAACGACCACGTCATCCTGCCCGACGTCATCTCGAAGGAGCCGCTCGCACCCGTGGTGCGGCAGCGCGACGACGACTGGATGATGCTCGTGAAGTGGACGCTGTATGCGATGATCAACGCCGAGGAACTCGGCATCACCTCGAAGAACATCGACGAGGCGCTGAAGTCGAAGAAGCCCGACGTGATGCGGCTGGTCGGCACCGAAGGCGCGTATGGCGAAGACCTCGGCCTGACCAAGGACTGGGCCGCCCGCATCATCCGCCATGTCGGCAATTACGGCGAGGTCTACGAGCGCAATGTCGGCGAAGGATCGAAGCTGAAGATCCCGCGCGGGCTCAATTCGCTGTGGAGCAACGGCGGCATCAGTACGCGCCGCCGATCAGGTAGACGGCTCGCTAGGCCATCACTCACGGCTGTCGTCGCCCGCTGGACGCGGGCGACCCAGGATTCAGAGACGTCGATGATCGACGAGAGGCCGCGGCGTGACTGGATCACCCGCTTCGCGGGTGATGACATGCGTGGGTGCGCGCTTCGCGCGCCCGGAATGACGGCAACTCAATAACTCTTCATCCGCGCCAGTTGATCAGCGTGGTAATTGCTGTCGCCGAACAATTCCTGGCAGACCCGCGCGCGCTTCATGAAGAAGCCGATGTCGAACTGGTCGGTCATGCCCATGCCGCCATGCATCTGCACGCCTTCCTGCACGGCCAGCGTCGCCGTCGTGCCGGCGCGGGCCTTCGCGACCGCGACCGCGGCGCCCGCGTGCTCGAAATCGCCATCGAGCGTCTGCAGCGCCTTCAGCACCGCGGCGCGGGTGATCTCGATGTCGATGTAGAGCTGCGGCGGCGCGGTGCTGCAGCGCCTGGAATTCGCCGATCAGCTTGCCGAACTGCTTGCGCTCCTTCAGATAGGTGACGGTGCGGCCGAACACCTCTTCGCTCAGGCCCACCATTTCGGAAGCCACCGCGCCGCGGCCGATGTTGAGCACGCCTTCCAGCAGCGCCCCGCCCTGATCGACCTCGCCGAGCACATGATCGGCATCGACCTCGACATTTGCTGAATTCGATCCGCGCGGCGTTGTGCGCGTCGACCATCGCCGTGCGCTCGATGGCGATGCCTTTGGCCTTGGGGTCGACCAGGAACAGCGTCAGCCCGTTGCGCTCGCCGGCCGCGCCGCCGGTGCTGGCCGGCGACGATCAGGAGATCGGCGGTGTGGCCGTCGACCACGAAGGCCTTAGCGCCGTTGAGCTTGAAACCGTTGCCGGAACGCACCGCCTGCAGCTTGGTCTGCAGCGGGCGATGCTTTGCGCCTTCGTCGATCGCGAGCGCCGCCAGCAGCGAGCCGTCCGCAATCTTCGGCAGATGCGCTGATTTCTGCGCCTCGCTGCCGCCGCGCGACAGCGCGGAGGCCGCCAGCACCGCGGTCGACAGAAACGGCGACGGCATCAGGGTGCGGCCGATTTCCTCCATCACCACGCCGGCCTCGACGCAGCCGAGCCCGCTGCCGCCGAAATTCTCCGGCACCAGCAGGCCGGAAAAGCCCATCTCGGCAAACGCCTTCCAGAGGTCGCGGGAAAAGCCCGTTGCGTCCTTGCTGTCGCGCAAGCTGACGCAGATGCGACACCGGCGCCTTGTCGCTGATAAGGCCGCGCGCGCTGTCGCGCAGCATGGATTGTTCTTCGGTGAGGACGAGGGCCATTGATGAATTCCGGTTACGAAGAGATCGTCGATTGATTTCGTCGTCCCTGCGATGGTCAGGGAGCGCATACGATGCGCGCGATCTCGAATCTCGAGGCTCCGGGTCCGATCACTTCGACAGCCGTGGTTCACGGGTCCCCTGCAGGATGCAGGAGCTTCTTCTAAGCCCCCGGCAGATCGAGGATGCGCTTGGCGACGATGCCGAGCATCACCTCGCGAGGTGCCGCCCTCGATCGAGTTGGCCTTGGTGCGCAGCCAGGCGCGCGGGCGGGCGCCGCCTCGCGAGCGCTCGCTTTCCCATTCCAGCGCATCGGCGCCGCCGGCCGACATCAGGATTTCGTGGCGGCGCTTGTTGAGCTCGGTGCCGTAATATTTCATCGCCGAGGAAAACGCCGGATGCGACTGGCCCGGCTTTCGCCAGATCGACCGCGCGTTCGGCTGCCGCCGCACAGCGCCGCCTCGTCGATCTCGAAGGTCGAGATCTGGCTGCGCAGCATCGGCATCTTCCAGCCGGCCCTGCGCGTCGGCGCCGACGGAGTCGGCGGCGACCTGGCCGAGCGGACGGCCGACGCCGCGCTCGCCCATGCCCGAGATCATCGCGCGCTCATGCTGCAGCAGATATTTCGCCACATCCCAGCCGCGGTTGACGGTGCCGACCACATGCGACTTCGGCACGCGCACATTGTCGAAGAAGGTTTCGCAGAACGGCGAATAGCCCGAGATCAAAAGGATCGGCTTGGTCGACACGCCCTTCGAGGCCATGTCGAACAGAATGAAACTGATGCCGTCATGCTTCTTCGCCGTGGGATCGGTGCGCACCAGGCAGAAGATCCAGTCGGCGTAGTTCGCGTACGAGGTCCAGATCTTCTGGCCGTTGATGATGTAGTCGTCGCCGTCGCTCTCGGCGCGGGTCTGCAGCGAGGCGAGGTCCGATCCGGCGTTCGGCTCGGAATAGCCCTGGCACCAGCGGATCAGGCCGGCGGCGATCTTTGGCAGATGCTCCTTCTTCTGCGCCTCGGTGCCGTATTTCAGCAGCGCCGGCCCGAGCATCCAGATGCCGAAGCTCGACAGCGGGGAGCGCGCGCCCATCGCCGCCATCTCCTCGCGCAGCACCTTGTGCTCGGCGGCATCGAGCCCTCCGCCGCCATATTCCTTCGGCCAGTCCGGCACGGTCCAGCCCCTTGTCGCGCATCCGCTCGAACCAGACGCGCTGCGGCTCGGACGAGAATTTGGCGTTGCGGCCGCCCCAGAAGGTATCGCCCTCCGAGGTCATCGGCCGCCGCATCTCCGGCGGGCAATTGGCCTCCAGCCAGGCGCGGGTTTCACGGCGGAATTTTTCCAGATCGGACATGACGGCGTTTCCATGTTGAGATGTTGCGATCGACCTTAGCCATCGCATTGCGGAATTCAATATATCGTCTGACGTCAGCCCATGCCGCCGCGGACGGTGGTCATGACGCCCGATCGGGTGTATGCGCAAAGCCGTAACGATTGAAAAACAAGAGGAAACGGGCATGCGGTTGAAGTTGCTTTCGCCTGGCGAAATGAACGCCGAACAAAAAGAAACCTACGACGAGTCGATCGCCGGCAAGCGCGGCGCCCCGCCGGCGCCGATGATGGCCTGGCTCAACAGCCCGGAGATGGCGCGGCACGCCACGCGCCTGGGCGAGCAACTTCGCTTCAACACGATCTTTCCGGCAAAACTTTCCGAGATCGCGATCCTCGTCACCGCGCGGCACTGGACCTCGCATTACGAATGGTATGCGCACAAGCGCGCTGGCGCTGAAGGGCGGCATGGACCCCAAGATCATCGAGGACATCCGTGATCGCCGCACGCCTGTCTTTCGACGACCCCAAGGGCAAGATGATCTACGACGTCGCCAAGTCGCTGCATGAGGGCCACGGCGTCTCCGAAGCCGCTGTACGACGAGGCCGTGAAGGTGCTCACCGAACGCGGGATCGTCGAAGTGATCGGGCTGTGCGGCTATTACACGATGGTGTCGATGACGCTGAACACGTTTGAGTTCGGGCTGCCGGATGGCGAGGTGTCCGATCTTGCGTGATGCTCGACTACCTCCCTGTCCCGGACGCGGTGCAGCGCTTCGAGTGTCGGGGTGAGGGCTCCTCCGCGAATTGGACCAACGATAGGCCTGTACTCCTCAGCCCGAACTTTGCCGCAGCTGCGAAGCAGTTCGGCGTCTTACGACAGCGCCAGGGCTTACGCTTTCGCAGCGCAGGCGAAGACGTGAACCATGCCCCAGAACCCACCCATCATTGCCGGCACCCGGATCGGGCATGTCCATCTCAAGGTCGCCGACCTCGACCGCGCGCTGGGGTTCTATTGCGGCGTGCTCGGCTTCGAGCTGATGCAGCGGATGGGCTCCGGTGCGGCGTTCATTTCGGCCGGCGGCTATCACCACCACATCGGGCTCAACACCTGGGAAAGCAAAGGCGGCCATCCGCCGCCGCCGGGCACCACCGGACTGTTTTCACACCGCCATTCTCTATCCCACGCGCCCGGCGCTGGCGGACGCGCTCTATCGCGTGATCCAGGCCGGCATTCGAGCTTGACGGCGCCAGCGACCACGGCGTCAGCGAGGCGCTCTATTTGCGCGATCCCGACGAGAACGGCGTCGAGCTTTATCGCGACCGGCCGAAGGAGGAGTGGCCGCGCGCGCCGGACGGATCGCTCGTCGATGTTCACGAAGCGGCTGGATCTGGAGGATCTGCTGCGGCAGCGGGAAGCGTAAAGCCTCGTAGCCCGGATGGAGCGCGCGAAGCGACGGCTGAACCTGGAGCGCCGGGCCCCGGATTTCGCTGCGCTCCATCCGCGGCTTACAGCTTATCTTTGCGCGCGTCCCGCAGATCATGATCAGCACGGCCGCCGTCAGCTCCACCGCGATGCAGCCGTAGAACGGCAGCGCGTAGCTTCCTGACAGATCGCGCAGCAGTCCGACCACGCCGGGCCCGAACGCGTAGGTGATCTGGTTGATCGCGGTGATCAGGCTGACCAGCACGCCGAACGAACGCGGATCGAACTCGCGCTGCACGATCAGCGCCGGCAGCGTGATCAGATTGCCGACCGAAAAGCCGAACAGCGCGCAGGCCGCGATCAGCGCGTAATCATTGTGTACGTTGATGACGACCAGGAGCGCGACCGCCTGGCTGACGAAGGAGAGCGACGGACGCCAGCCGCTGGTTCATCCGGTCGATCACGAATGAAAACAGCACGCGGCCGACCACCGCCATCGCCGTCAACAGCGCCACCGCAATCGCCGCGCGCTCGCCGCCCGATCACCGAATCCAGAAACGAGATCAGGTGGACGATGAAGCCGACCTGCGCGAACAGCACCAGCGCGAACGCCGACGACACCGAGAGGAAGCCGATATCGCGAAACGCGCCGGCGCGCGAATCTGCGTCGGCGACGGCGCGTCCGCGGCCTCGACAGCGCCCGCGCTCGAATGAACCGGCGGCCGTCCGACGAAGAGCAGGATCACCGGAACCATCACCGCGACCATCACGACGGCCGACGCGATCATCGCGCCGGAGAAGCCGAAATGGCCGATCGCGGCCACCAGCAGCGGCACGCCGGCGATGCCGCCAAAGCTCGCGCCAGTTCAGCGCCAGGCTGATCGCCATGCCGCGCTTCTTGTCGTAACCACGAGGCCGAGCGTGTTGGTGATCATGCCGAGGCTGGTTCGCCGGCCCAGCCGAAGGCGAGCACGGCGTTGGCGAGATAGAGCTGCCAGGGCTCGCGCACCTGGCCGATCGAGATCGCGGCCACAGCCATCGTGCAGATGCCCGCGATCATGCAGTTCCGGGGCCGAATCCCTTGATCGCCTCGCTGACAAAGGCGACCAGCGCCGCGCCAGACAGATAGAAGAACGTCGTGCCCGAAGAGATCAGCGACGCCGGCCAGCCGTGCAGCCGCTGCAACTCGGCGACATAGACGCTCTGGCCATAGAAGCCGAACGCCCAGCCGAAGGTCGCCAGCAGGAAGCAGACGACGACGATGCGCCAGCCGTCGTAGCGGATCGAGGTTTCGTCAGAGAATGTAGTTGTGGGCGTCCAAAGAGATGTCCCTTCGTTCTGTCTCGTCATGCCGGCTTGTCCCGGCACATGTCGGCAAC
>ERZ1370068.3295-contig-241_pt1 | contig 66769 bp, 83 predicted proteins | sample MGYA00561227_ERZ1370068 | MGnify/ENA primary metagenome ERZ1370068 (study PRJEB38410, sample SAMEA6850437) | metagenome | study: Metagenomic assessment of the ecological functions of the soil: analysis of the soil microbiota associated with the... | reverse complement strand
TTGTACTTCGTTCAGTTACGTGTGCCGCTCGCGTCGACGCATTTACGTCACGGGGACGACACATGATTAGCAATTGGGAATCGATCAACGTGGGATGCGATCAGATCGCCTAGTGCTCGCGTTTGCAAAGCTGTGCTGCCGTGCGCCGGTGTCGCAGCTCAACAAATCACCGGAACGTTCCGGGCTCGCCCAGCGCCACCGACCGCCATCGACGGGAAGCAGCTCCCGCCGCCGCCCGCGAAATTCGGTGATGCTATCAAGGAAGAGTGCCAAGGATTCGAAACCCTATTGGCCGCCGACGGTGGTACCGCCCAAGAGCGCGCCGAACGTGCTGCTCATCATGACCGATGACCAGGGCTACGGCGTGTCGGGCACCTTCGGCGGCGTGATTCCGACCCCGGCGATGGATCGCATCGCGAAGGCGGGGCTGCGCTACACGCAGTTCCACTCCACGGCGCTTTGCTCGCCGACGCGGGCGGCGCTGATCACCGGCCGCAACCACCACTCGGTCGGCTACGGCGTCATCGGCGAAATGTCCACCGGCTACCCGGGCTACGACTCGGTCATCGGGCCCGAGAGCGCCACGATCGGAACGATTCTCCGGGACAACGGCTATGCCACCTCGTGGTTCGGCAAGAACCACAACACGCCCGACGTATCTGTACAGCGCGGGCGGGCCCTTTCGACCAGTGGCCGGTCGGCATGGGTTTCCAGTACTTCTACGGATTCATGGGCGGCGAGACCGACCAGTGGACGCCGTACCTGTACCAGAACACGACGCCGATCTTCCCGTGGGTCGGCAAGCCCGGCTACAACCTCACCACCGACATGGCGGACGAGGCCATCAAGTACATGAGCAGCCTGAACGCGGCCGCGCCCGACAAGCCGTTCTTCGTCTATTACGTGCCCGGCGGCACGCATTCGCCGCACCAGCCGAAGAAGGAATGGATCGACAAGTTCAAGGGCAAGTTCGACATGGGCTGTGAGAAGCTGCGCGAGCAGATCTTCGCCAACCAGAAGCGGCTCGGCGTGATTCCGGCGAATACCCAGCTCACGCCGTGGCCGGCCGACCTGCCGAAGTGGGACTCGCTTTCGCTCGTCCGGAAGAAGCTCTATGCGCGCGAGGCCGAGGTGTTTGCCGGCTACGCCGCCTATACCGACCATGAGATCGGCCGCGTCATCCAGGCGGTCGAGGACATGGGCAAGCTCGACAACACGCTCATCATCTACATCAGCGGCGACAACGGCACCAGCGCCGAAGGCACGCTGGAGGGCACGCCGAACCAGATGACCGCCTACAACGCCATTCTGGATCTGCCCGAGGTCGAGCTGATGCGGTATTACGAAGTCGTGGGGCTCGGACAAGACCTACCCGCACATGTCGGTGGCGTGGTCGTGGGCGTTCGATACGCCGTTCAAGTGGACCAAGCAGGTGGCGTCGCATTTCGGCGGCACCCGGCAGGGCATGGTCGTCTCGTGGCCCGGCCACATCAAGGACGCCGGCGGCATCCGCACCCAGTTCCATCACATGATCGACATCGTGCCGACGATCCTCGAAGCCACGGGCATCCAGGCGCCGGCCACGGTCAACGGCATCGCGCAAAAGCCCATCGAGGGCGTGAGCATGGCGTACACGTTCGACAAGGCGAATGCCAATGCGCCGTCGAAGCGGGACACGCAATATTTCGAGATGTTCGCCAATCGCGGCATCTATCACGACGGCTGGTATGCCTGCACGACGCCGCCCGCGCCGCCGTGGCGCATGGGAACGGCCAAGCTGCCCGACGTCAACGAGTACAAGTGGGAGCTCTACAACATCGCCGAAGACTTCTCGCAAAACAACGACCTCGCCGCCAAGAATCCCGACAAGCTCAAGGAGCTGCAGGCGTTGTTCCTGTCGGAGGCGGCGAAATACCAGGTCTTGCCGTTGGACAACTCGATCCTGCCGCGCCTCATCTACGCCGCGGCCAAGCGCGACCGCCGGGCGAACGGTTTTCACCTACACGGGTCAGAATGCCGGCATTCCCGTCGGCAATGCGCCCAGCATCCTGAACAAGGACTACACGATCACCGCCGAGGTGACGATTCCCGAAGAGCGGCGCGGAGGGAATGATCGCGACCATGGGCGGCCGCTTCGGCGGCTACGGCCTCTACCTGCTCAAGGGCAAGCCGGTCTTCGTCTACAACCTCCTCAATCTGAAGCGGTACCGCTGGGAAGGCGGCGTCGGAGGCGCGCGACTGGCTGGGCGATTCGCTCAAGCCGGGCAAGCACACGATCGTGTTCGATTTCAAATCGGACGGACCCGGCTTCGGCAAGGGCGGCACCGGCGTGCTCTCGGTCGATGGCAAGGAGTTGTCCCGCCAGACAGATCGAGCACACGATTCCGTTCCTCATGGCGATCGACGAGAGCTTCGACATCGGGAGTCGATACGCGCACCGCGGTGGACGACAGCTACAAGCTGCCGTTCCGCTTCAACGGCACGATCGACAAGCTGACCTACAAGCTCGGGCAGGAGCAGCTGACGGCCGAGGAGCGCGAGGTGATGAAGAGGGCGCTCGCCAGAGCGCGCGACTGACCAGTCGATCTGGGCGGGTTTCGATTCGACTCGGCACTACAGCGAGATTCGCGAACGAGCGTTGGCCGGCTAACTTACGGCCTTGTTTTAACGCCGCATATTGGGCGCTTCATGCGGTGGCTGAACTCACGCGGCTCGTCCCGCGGGCGAGTGTGTTCGCCATTTCTAAATGGCGGTTGTCAGACCATAACTCCGGGCGCTACGCTGGCAAGCCTGTGTGCAAGCGCACCTTCTGGTGATAGTCGGTCGCCGTCATCAATCAGCGAAACAGGGGAGAAGACACTATGAAACAGATTGCCAGCTACGCCTTGCGGCGTTTTGGCCTATTGCCGCTGGCGCGGCATTACCGCCACAGTGGCCGTTACACCGACCACCACGCCATCCCTGCGGCGATCACGACGCCCGACAAAGTCGAGACGCGCATCGGCACGCTCGACTTCGAGGACGGCATGCCGAGCAAGCGAAACCGCTCGCCAAGGTCTACGACAACCTCGACTTCACGCATGCGTTCGACGCGTTCGTGAACACCATGTCAGGGCGTCAGCGTCGCCGCCGCTCGCACAAGGGCTTTGCAGAGCATCGGCGTCAAGGACAACGAAGTCCTCGTCTTCTCCGAGCTGATGGATGCGAAGTCGCTGTTCCTGACGGCCAACGCGGACACGGTCTATGTCATCGGCATGCATCGACCTCACCAAGGGGCCGATGGTGCTCGGAGGTGCCGCCCAAGGTCGCTCGGCGCCATCGACGACTACGTGGTTCCGCTGGGTCATCGATTTCGGCCTGCCCGGGCCCGACCGCGGCGAGGGCGGCAAAGTATCTCATCCTGCCGCCCGGCTACGACGGTCCGGTGCCGGAGGGCGGCTACTTCGTCGCCCGCTGCCCGCACCAACCGCGTCGCATGGTCTCGGCCGCTCGTTCCTCGAGAACAAGAACGATCCGAAGCCCGCGGTCGAGATCGATCCGGAAGTTCACCAAGATCTACCCGTACGAGGCCGGCGGCGTCGGCACGCCCATCGCCGAGTTCCTGCGCGGCAAGGCCAAGCTCGGCCGGACTCACGCCGCCGCCGCCGACCGTGTTCCACGAAGGCAGCGGCAAGGTGATGAACACGATTCCGCCCAACGACTGCAGCTTCTACGAGATGCTCAACGAGGTCGTGCAGCAGGAACCGGCCACGTCGCTCGACCCCGAACTGATGGGCTCGCTGGCCGCCATCGGCATCGTCAAGGGCAAGCCCTTCGCGCCGGACGCGCGGATGAAGAAGATCATGACCGAGGCGCTCGCGCTCGCCAACGCCACGTCGCGCAGCCTGTTCATGAATCCGCGCGATCCGAGCTGGTACTACTACCCCGGCTCGGCGTGGTGCGAACTTCCTGTTCGTGACCGGCTACGAGTTCGAGACGCCGATCCCGATGATCACGCGCGAGGGCGTCAAGCCGTTCCCGCCCACCGGCTACCGGACGCTGGATGCGCGCACGCGCGTTCTTCTACGGCGTCACCGGCATCACGCCCGCGATGGCCATGCGCCTGCCCGGCATCGGCTCGCAGTACCTGTTCGCCATGCTGGATGCGAACAAGCAGTACTTCGACGGCGCCAAGACCTACAAGGTGACGCTGCCGAAGGGCATCCCGGAAGCGAACTTCTGGTCGTTCACGCTCTACGACAACCAGACGCGCTCGATGCTCGACACGCCGCAGCGCTACCCGCGCGCGGGCAGCCAGAGCTATCCGTCGCCCGCCGCCGAAGCCGAACGCCGACGGCTCCACGACGGTCTACTTCGGCCCGACGCAGCCTGACAGGCGTGAAGCGCGGCAACTGGATCCAGACCGATGCCCGACAAGGGCTGGTTCACGATCCTGCGCCTCTACAGCCCGCTCGAACCGTTCTTCACCAAGACCTGGCGGCCGAGCGAGATCGAACTGGTGAAATGAGGCAATGGCCAATGCATGGACCGCATGTCAAATGAACGGTCCGGTCGTCTGACCGCTTGCGGCCGTTGGCTGGCCGGCATTGGGAGCCGCGCGATGCTGATCGGTCACCCGTATTCTGGATCTTCGTTGCCGCCGTCGCGGCACCGCTGCTTGGCCGAAATCCCGCTCGGCTTCAAGGTGCCGGTCGTCGTCCTCGAAGTGCTCCTCGGGATCCTCATCGGTCCGCACGCGCTGCGGTCTTGTGCAGTTCGACGGATTCGTGGTGGCGATGTTCGCGCTTGGCATGGCGGCCACGTTGTTCATGGCCGGAATGGAGCTCGACTTCGGCGCGATCAAGGGGCGGCCGCTGTCACTCGGGTGTCGCGCGGATGGATTGTTTCGCTGGTGCGTGGGGATTGCCATCGTGGGGTCTGCTTCACGTGATTCCGCAGGTCGATGCGCCGCTGATCGTGACCTCGCGTTGTCCACGACCGGGCTGGGCATCCTGATGCCGGTCTTTCGCGACGGCGGCGAGCTCGAAACGCCGTTCGGGCGCCTGATCGTGGCGGCAGGCACCGTCGGGGAAGTCGGCCCCATCATCGCGATGTCGTTGCTGCTGTCGCAAAGGTACAGCACCTGGCAGGAGTTCGGCTTCCTGTTCGCATTTCTCACGATCGTCGCTGTCGCGGTTGCAGTCGGCATCCGCGCGCGTCCTTCGCGCGTGATCGCGTTCCTCGGCCGGGAAATGCATGCGAGCACGCAGCTTCCGGTGCGCATCTCACTTCTGATGCTGGCGGCGTTGTTCGTGCTCGCGGAGGAATTCCGGATTCGAGAGCATCTTCGGCGCATTCGCGGCCGGGATGATCGTCGGGCAGGCCACGCGCGGTGACGACGGCAAGCCGTTGCGCGCAAAGATCGACGCCGTGTGCCTTCGGCTGGTTCTACCCGTTCTTTTTCGTCGGCACGGGCGTCAAGTTCGACATCGCGGCACTGGGCAAGGATCTGACCACCATGCTGCTGGTGCCCGCGTTCGTGATCCTGTTCCTGATCATCCGAGGCGTCCCGGTATTCCTCTATCGCAAGGACCTGAGCCACGCCGCAGCGATTGCCGTTCGCCCTCTCGTCGGCGATTCCCTCATTGTCGATCATCGTCGTCATTACCGAAGTCGGGGTGCGCACGGGAACGATGAATCCGGATGTTGCAACGGCCCTCGTCGGTTCGGCGCTGCTGTCGGTGCTGCTCTTCCCGACGATTGCCGGTGTCCTGCTTGGCAGGACCCGGGTTCCTAACGCCGCTAGCGACGGGGAATCGGCGGCATAGGTCTGCTTCGGAGAGATCCGCACCGCCATCGTCAGCCACCGTTATCATATATGGATGAGCCTGAATGACCGCGCGCCTCCACCCCGCTTTCCCTTCCGCCGCGTCGATCCGCTGCAGCCGCCACCGCAGTACGCGCAGGCGCGAGCGACGCAGCCGATCGTCCCCGTGAGTTTGTGGAACGGGCGGCGCGCGTGGCTGCTCACGCGCTACGACGATGTGCGCAGCGTGGTGACGGATGCGCGCTTCAGCGGCGAGTTCGCGAACCCCGACTTCCCGACCGTGACCGAAGCGCGCGTCGTCGTCGACAAGGAGGAGCGCGCGTTCGTCGGCATGGACAATCCGCGCCACGATCACTACCGGCGAATGTTCACGAAGGAGTTCAGCACCAGGCGAATGATTGCGCTGCGCCCGAAGATGGCCGCCATCGCCGACCGCCTGATCGATGAACTGATGGCGCAACCGCAACCGGCGGATCTCGTCGCCACCCTTGCGGTGCCCTTTCCTTCGCTCGTGATGTGCGATCTCGTCGGCTCGCCGTACGAGGACCACAAGTTCATCATCGAGTGCGCCGCCGGCCGCCATGGACTGCCTGCAGACGCCGGCGCAGGCCGCGCAGAAGGCGCGCGAGCTCGCCGACTATTTCATGCGCCTCATCCGCCGGAAAGAGGAGGAGCCCGGCGACGACCTGGTGAGCCGGGTCATCGAGGAGCACGTACGGCCCGGCAACCTGTCGCGCGAGGATTTCGCGGAGATCGGCGCCATGATCCTGCGCGCCGGCCACGACACGACCACCAACATGATCGGCCTCGGAACGCTGATCCTGCTCAACCACCCCGAGCAGGCCGCTGCGGTGCGCGACCAGCCGGAGCTCGTACCGGGCGCGGTCGAGGAGCTCCTGCGTTACGTCAGCCCCGTGCAGTTTTCGCCGAGACGTGTAGCGATGGAGGACGTGGCGATCGGTGACGTCGTGATCCGCAAGGGCGAAGGCGTGTTCGCGCTCAATCCCGCCGCCAATCGCGACCCTGCAGTCTTTCCCGACCCGGACAGGTTCGACGTGCATCGCGACGCTTCGCATCACGTCGCGTTCGGCTTCGGCATCCATCAGTGTCTGGGTCAGATCCTCGCGCGCATGGAACTGCAGGTCGTCTTTCCGTTGCTGCTTCAGCGCCTGCCGAACCTGCGCGTTGCCGCGAACGAGGGCGAGATCCGCTTCAAGGACGACATGCAGATCTATGGGGTGCACAACCTCCCGGTGGCATGGTGAGGGACGCGAAGGAGCCTGATCATGAGTGTGCTCAAAGTACGTGTGGATTTGGAGAAGTGCATTGGCGCGGGCCACTGCGTGCTCAGGGCGCCCCGGATTTTCGACCAGCGCGACGACGGCATGGTGATCCTTCTCGATGATTCCCCGGCGCCCGAGCTGCATGCGGCTGCGCATAAGGCCGCCGACCTGTGTCCCTCCCAGGCGATCATCGATCGAAGAGACTCCGTGAGCGCGCTGGGGCGAGGGTACCCATGCAACTCAGCGGCATTCGCGTCGTCGATCTATCGCGCATCCTGTCCGGTCCCTTCTGCTCGATGTTCCTCGCGGACATGGGAGCCGAGGTGATCAAGATCGAAGACGTCGAGGACGGCGACCCGGTGCGCAAGCAGGGCGCCCTGCGCAACGGCTACAGCCTTTATTTCGCTTCGTTCAATCGCAACAAGCGGTCGCTGACCCTCGACCTTCGCAGCGCGGAAGGCAAGGCGATCCTGCGCAAGCTCATCGCGACCGCCGATGTCGTGCTCGACAATTTCCGCCCCGGCGTAATGGAAGCGATGGGGCTTTCGCGAAACGAGCTCCAGGCGATCAAGCCCGACATCATCTCCTGTCACATCACCGGGTTCGGGCTGGACGGCCCTTACCGCGACCGCCCGGCCTTCGATTTCATCGCGCAGGCGATGAGCGGGTTCATGAGCGTGAACGGCGCCGAGGACGACGCGCCCGCGCGAGCCGCGCCGCCGCTGTCCGATCTCATTGCCGGTTCGTATGCGGCGATGGGCGTCTGCGCCGCGCTCGTGCGGCGTCAGCGCACCGGCAAGGGCGAAGAGGTGGCTGCGAGCCTCGTCGACAGCATGATCGCCAACCTCGCGTTTCTGTCGGCGCATTACTTCGGGACCGGCGAGCAGCCGATGCGCACCGGCAACGACCACGCGCTGGTCGCCCCCTACGGATTGTTCGACGCCAAGGACGGGCAAGTCGCGATCGCACCTTCCAACGACCAGGTGTACTTCAAGCTCCTGGAGGCGCTGGAGTTGTCGCACCTGCGCGATCATCCCGACTTCCGCACCAACACCGATCGCTTCCAGCGCCGCGCGGAGATCAACGCGCTCGTGAACGCGGCGATCGGCAAGCAGTCCATCGAGCATTGGGTCGACACGTTGAACGCCGCCGGTGTGCCCTGCGGCCGGGTCATGAGCCTGCCGGAAGTGTTCGCCGACCCGCAGGTCCGGCATCAGCAGATGCGCGTCACCATCGAGCATCCGGTGCACGGCAAGCTCGATGTGCTTGGATTTCCCATCAAGTTCACGGACGACCCGTGCCGTGTTCATCGGCCGCCGCCGGTGCTCGGAGCGGATGCGGACGCCATCTTGCGCGAGCTGGGGTACAGTGCGCATGATATTCGCGCGCTGCACGATCGTCATATCGCTTGAGAACGCTCGAGAACAGGCACGATCATGGATTACGCCACGCCGCAGCAGGAGCGCCCGCCGGTCGCCGTCACCGAAGTCGGCACGCGCGACGGCTTTCAGGCGGAAGAGAGGTTCATCGACACGGCAATCAAGGCCGAGATCATCGACGCGATGATCGCGGCCGGCGTGCGCCACATCGAAGCCACGTCGTTCGTCAGCCCGCGAGCGGTGCCGCAGCTTGCCGACGCGCACGAGGTGCTGTCACGCCTCACGCGGCGCAAGGAGGCTCACATCGCCGCGCTGGTACCGAATGCCCGTGGCGCGGAGCGTGCGCTCGGCGCCGGCGTGGATGAAGCCGTATGTTTCGTGTCGGCCAGCGAAACGCACAACCGCGCCAATCTCAACGCGTCCATTGGCGATGCGCTCGCGAACGTGGCGGAGGTGGCGAAGATCGTGCGCGGCAAAGCCAGGATGCGCGGCGCGGTGGCGTGCGCGTTCGGGTGTCCGTTCGAAGGCGAAGTGCCCGTTGAGGCGGTCAATGCGTGTCGTCGACGGCTACGCCGAGCTGGGCTTCGACGCGCTCACGCTCGGCGATACGACGGGCATGGCGACGCCTCGCAATGTCGCGCAGCTCGTCGAAGCGATCCGCAAGCGCTATCCCGAACTACCGATTGCCTTGCATTTCCACAACACGCGCGGCGTCGGGCTCGCGAACGTGATGGTCGGGCTCGACCTCGGCATTCGCGAGTTCGAGTCGTCGATTGCGGGACTCGGCGGATGCCCGTTCGCTCCCGGCGCGACCGGCAACATCTGCACCGAGGATCTGGTCTACCTGCTCGAGGAATCGGGATTCGACACCGGGATCGATCTTGGCGCGCTGATCGAGGTGGCGCGCCACGTAGAGACCGTCATCGGGCGCCCGTTGCCGGGGCAGGTAATGAAGGCGGGGCCGCGGCTGCGCAGGCATTCGCACGAAGGTGCGCGACGTGCCGTTGGTTGAGATGACGACCCCCACGCTCACTAGCGTTCGCTGCCCCCGAGGGAGTACTCCTTCCTTGGGGCGGCCCGGCGGGAAGTCGGCTTTGAACAGGAGGAGAAACATCATGGTTCGCTTCATCGTGGCGGCGCTCACCGCCGCCTTTCCCTTTCCCTCGCGGCGCCCGTTGCCGCCCAAAACTATCCATCGAAGCCTATCCGCCTGATCGTGCCGTTCCCGCCGGGCGGAGGCACGGATTCCGTCTCGCGACTGGTGGCGCAGGAACTGCAGAAATCGACCGGATGGACCATCGTCGTCGAGAACAAGGCCGGCGCCGGCGGCATGATCGGCCTCAGGAAGCGGCGCGCGCGCGCAACGACGGCTACGACATCGTGATGGGCCAGGTCGACAACATGGTGATCGCGCCCGCCGTGCAGCGCACCGGCACCATGGATCCCGTCAAGGATCTGACACCGGTGATCCAGGTCGCAAGCTCACCGTTCCTGTTCATGTCGTCAGTCGATTCCAAGTACAAGACCCTCAACGACTGGGTGAGCGAAGCGAAGGCGAAGCCCGGTACCGTGAGTTACGGGACGGCAGGGTACGGCACGTTCACGCATCTTGCCGTCGAGCTGCTGCAGAAGGCGGGCAACTTCACGGCGGTGCAAGTGCCGTACAAGGGCGCGGCACCCGCGATCACCGATCTGTTGGGCGGTCACATTCCGATGGCGGCGCTGTCGATCGCGTCCGGCATGCCGCATATCCAGGGCGGCAAGGTGCGCGGTCTCGCGGTGACGTCTGCGGCGCGCAGCCCTGCGTTGCCCGACGTGCCCACGGTGGCGGAGTCGGGCTTCCCCGGCTTCGAAGCCAACGGCTGGCTCGGCATCCTGGTGCCGAACGGCACGCCGCCCGACGTGATCGCCAAGCTGAACGGCGAGATCGCGAAGGTCATGCAAAGCGCCGAGATGAAGAAGCAGCTCCTCGCGCAGGGCGTCGAAGCGCGTGTCAGCACGCCCGAGCAATTCGGCGCGTTCATCAAGAGCGAATCCGCCAAGTGGGGAAAGATCATCGCCGACGCGGGCATCAAGGAATAGCGGCAGGGCGGGCTCTCAGCGATTTGAGCTGCGCCTTGAGCGCCGCGCGCGGCAATCGCGTAGCCACCGTCGCTGCCGTCGACGAAGTGCACGTGGTTTCCGTTGTAAGAGAACACGATGCAGGTCAACAGTGCTTCGCGCGACCTGTGCATGCCGTAGACCAGCCGGCCTTCGCGGTGCTGCCCTTCGAGGTACTCGCGCAGGTCCCGGTACTGCGCTTCGCTGCCGTCGATCACCATGCGCAGCATGCCGTCGAACTTGCGGAAATCGGTGTTTTCCACCATCTCGTCGGTGTAGTGACTCCAGCGCACGGCCTTCGTGTCCATCTTGCGCGCGAACAGGTAGGCGCCTGCCAGGTTGAGCAACACCATCCGTGCGAAATACTTGACCCGCCCCCAAAGACTGAGCCGGCTCGAACGTACGCGCCACTCGTGGCTGAGTTGGCGCGGATTGAACGACAGGCGCATGCGCTCGGCGCGCAACGGGTGGTAGCTGGAGATGTCGCCGTAGATCTGCGCGATCTTGTCGGACAACTTGCGGTAGCTGGCCAGGTTCACGTCGGCATCGCTCCGACACCGCAGCCACCAGCAGCGCAAGTTTGTGATCCTGAAAGCTCGGCACACCCTGCCAACGGCATTCGAAACCCTCGAAGCTGCCCTCGCACGGGCCCTCGTCTTCCTGAACCCGCAGCACGCCGCTGGCCAGCGGATCCTTGACCATGCGCTCGGCTTCTTCCCAGCCACGTCCGGAGAAGGTCGGTTGCGTAACGTTCGGCGACAAGCGAATCTTCGCCAGTCGCACCCGCAGGCCGTTGTCGAGCAGGCTCGAAACCTGGACCAGGCCGACACGCAACGACAGGTCGAAGCTCTCCCGCGACAAGCGCTGGGCTTCTCGCAACGCCGGGATCACGCGCTCGACGCAAGCTGTCGGGCACGGCGAACGTCGCGCCATCGCCGCCGAACACAAACGGCATTTCGACGCTTCGGTCCACGTTGACGACCGCAGCGATACAGGCCACGCCGACGGTGTTGACCTTCTTGTAGGCGCCCGCTTCGATCGCCTTCGTCGAGCCGATCACATCGGCGACGACGATCCACCAGTCACCTGGAACCTGGGCGTGCCGGGCGGTCTCGATGGTCTGGGCAAAGGACTCCAGCACCGGAAGATCGCGGTAGAAATTGACCGTCGTCATGAGCGTGTTGGACGTGTTGCAGTGACACCGAACCAGCCCGGCGCGGGACTCCGCGGATGGGCCCTTTCCGGGCTTGTTGCGTTCAGTTGGCCAAGAACGCAAGACTCGGATCAAACTAAAGTCGAATTCAACCTTTCATCCGACGGAGGTCAAGATGAGTCACGCGTCAATGCTGAAAAGCCAGACGGCAGCACCAAAGACCAGGAAACTTCTCGATGGCGCAGCCAAGCAGGCCAAACGGCTGGCGAAGCAGGCATTGGCCGGGCCGGTCGTGAAGAAGGAAAAGGTGAAGAAGGAAAAAGTGAAGAAAGAAAAGGTCGAGACGGAAAAGGTGAAAAGGTCAAGCCGACCAAGGAGGAGCTTGGCAGGCAAGACGCGAAGAAGAGCAGTGCCGGCGCCGGGAAAAAGGCGCGTCACTAGCCTTTTCTCGACCCGGCGAAGAAGCTGCGCCCGGCGCAGCAATGGCGAATTGTCCGAATTGTCAGACAAACAACTACGAGAATATGAGGCGGCGGTCCTACGCACCACGGTTGAACAACCAACAAGCATGATGTCAGTAAATCACGCCCCTCGCTTATGCGTAAGTTAGCAGCGGGGGCGACAACCGCGAAGGAGACATCCATGCTTCGGTCACATCATCCACGCACCACATTGATTGCGAGCGCCATTGGCTGCCTGGCATTGGCAGGAATGGCGGTGGCGCAAACGCAGCCCGCGACGCCGGCGCAGGCGCCTGACCCCCGGCTACTGGGGCTCGGCGACGCAAATGCCGTCGATGGTCCCTAGCAAATCTGGAAACCGCCTCTTCCGCGTTCGACAAGTTGGATGCGGCGCACGACGGCTACGTGACCAAGGAACAAGCGGGCAAGCTCAGTGGCTTCAACGCTGCATTCGCGCAAGCCGACAAGGACAAGGACGGCAAGCTCAATCGAGACGAATTCCAAGCCGCCTGGGCTATCTATACGCGAAGCTGATCTGCAGTTTTCGGTCTTCCGGATGCGGGCCGGTCGGCTAGCCGTGCCGACCGGCCGCACAAGACGCCCTAGTTCTTCACTTCGCCTAGTTCTTCGCTTCGAGGTCGCCGCACTGCCGACCATGTCGCCGGATGGACGGCAGCGTCGTTCGCCACGGACTACGCCCGGACGCGAAACCACATTCGCTTCGTCGGCAGCGGGCTCGATCCTGAATTGCGAGCTCAATGCGCGCACGGGCGGCGCAACAAGCCGCGGTGATAAGATTCAGCACTCTGCAGTCGCGGATCTATCGAGGGGAGCACCCGTCATGCCAGCAAAATCCGTCAAGAAGGATCCGTCGAGGCTGCGCTCCCGCAAGTGGTTCGCCAACCCCGACAATCCCAACATGACGGCGCTCTATCTCGAGCGCTACATGAACTTCGGGCTGAAGCGCGAGGAGCTGCAGGCGGGCAAGCCGATCATCGGCATCGCCCAGTCGGGATCGGACCTGTCGCCCTGCAACCGCCACCACCTCGAGCTCGCCCATCGCGTGCGCGAAGGCATTCGCGAAGCCGGCGGCATTGCCTTCGAGTTTCCGGTGCATCCGATCCAGGAAACCGGCAAGCGCCCGACCGCCGCGCTCGATCGCAACCTCTGCTATCTCGGACTCGTCGAAACGCTGTACGGCTACTTCATCGACGGCGTGGTGCTCACCACCGGCTGCGACAAGACCACGCCCGCGCAATTGATGGCGGCGGCGACCGTCGACATCCCGGCGATCGTGCTGTCCGGCGGACCGATGCTGAACGGCTGGTTCCGCGGCGAGCGCACCGGCTCCGGCACCATCGTCTGGAAGGCGCGCGAGCTCCTCGCGGCGGGCGAGATCAACGCCGAGGAATTCATCGAGCTGGTCGCCTCGTCGGCGCCGTCGGCGGGCCACTGCAACACGATGGGCACGGCATCGACGATGAACTCGCTCGCCGAGGCGCTGGGCATGTCGCTCCCCGGCGGCGCGGCGATTCCCGCGCCGCACAAGGATCGTGCGGTCAACGCCTACGAATCGCGGCAAGCGCATCGTCGAGATGGTGTGGGAAGACCTGCGCCCCTCGAAGATCATGACGCGGGAAGCCTTCGAGAACGTGATCGTCGTCAACTCGGCGATCGGAGGCTCGACGAACGCGCCGATCCATTTCAACGCGATCGCGCGCCACATCGGCGTGAAGCTCGACAACGACGACTGGGAGAAGATCGGCTACGACATCCCGCTGCTCGTGAATCTCCAGCCGGCCGGCGAATACCTGGGCGAGGAATACCATCGGGCCGGCGGCGTGCCGGCCGTGGTGAGCGAGCTGATCAAGGCCGGAAAGATCCGCAAGAACACGCTGACCGTCAACGGCAAGACGCTGTACGAGAACTGCAAGAACGCGCGAGTCGAGGACGAGAAGGTGATCTGGCCGTACGACGAAGCCGATGAAGAAGCAGGCCGGATTCCTGAACCTGAAGGGCAATCTGTTCGACAGCGCGATCATGAAGACGAGCGTGATCTCGGATGCCTTCCGCAAGCGTTACCTGTCCAATCCGAAGGACCCCAATGCCTTCGAGGGGCGGGCGATCGTCTTCGAGGGCCCGAGGACTACCATCACCGCATCGACGATCCGAAGCTCGCGATCGACGACACGTGCATGCTGTTCGTGCGCGGCACCGGTCCGGTCGGCTATCCGGGCGCGGCCGAAGTGGTGAACATGCAGCCGCCTGCGGAGCTGATCAAGCACGGCGTCACCGAGTTGCCGTGCATCGGCGATGGACGGCAGTCGGGCACGTCCGGCTCGCCTTCGATCCTGAATGCGTCCCCGGAAGCGGCGACCGGCGGCGGCCTCGCGATCCTCAAGACCGGCGATCGGATTCGCATCGATCTCAACAAGCGCACCGCCAATATCCTGATCAGCAAGGCAGAGTACGAGAAGCGCATGAAGGCGCTGGCGAAGCAGGGCGGGTTCAAGATTCCGGAGAGCCAGACTCCCTGGCAGGAAATCCAGCGCGGCATGGTGGACGAGCTTTCGCGAGGGATGGTGCTCAAGCCGGCGGTCAAGTACCAGCGGATTTCGACAAGCAAGGGGACGCCGCGGGACAACCACTGATTAACGTGACCCAAAGGCGCATGCGCATCAGGCAGTTAGCCACCGAGCCATGAAGTCGCTTGACCTGATGGCACGGCCGGCGAGACTACTGATACGCATCCGCATGCGCGACCGACATTCCCGATCGACAAAGAACAGGCCGGCGACTTGGCGCACGGCTACGGGCCGCCGTCATGTGCGTCATCCTATTCCTCGCGGTCGCGCCTACCGTCTGGGCGGCCGAGACGTTTTCCGGCAACGCAACACCGGTGCGACTGCAACTCAAGTGGCGTCACCAGTTCCAGTTCGCCGGCTTCTACACGGCTCTCGAGAAAGGCTACTACCGTGAGGCCGGTTTCGACGTAGTGATCATCCCGGCAACGCCCGGCACCGATCCTGTCGAGATCGTGCTGAAGGGCGGAGCCGAGTTCGGCGTCGCGTCCTCGGAGCTCGTGCTGCGCTACGCCAAGGGCGACCCGGTGGTCGTGCTGGCCTCCATCTTCCAGCACTCGCCGCTCGCATTGTTCGTGCGCCGCGACGCTGGCATTGAAACCGTGCGCGACCTTGCGGGCCACAAGGTGGCGCTCGCGCCGTGGGAAACCGAGATATTCGCCTACCTGCAGCGCGAGCAGGTGCCAGTCGACCGACTGCAACTCGTGCAGCATGACTACAGCGTAGACACCCTGGTGCAGGGGCGGGTCGACGCGCTCGCGGGCTACGAGACCGACGAGACGCTACTACCTGCAGCAATCGGGGGGCAGTACCGCCAGTTCACGCCGCGTTCCAGCGGGGTGGACTTCTACGGCGACACGCTGTTCACCACCCGCGCAATGGTGACCGAGCACCCGGAATGGGCTCAGGCGTTCCGCGCGGCGAGCCTGCGTGGCTGGGAGTACGCTCTAGCGCACCAGGAGGAGATCGCTGCGCTCATTCACGCAAAGTACGCAGCCGACCTTCCCGTGGAGAAACTCCGCTTCGAGGCCGAGCGCATGATGCCGCTTGTAGCCTCGGATCTCGTAGAACTCGGCCACACGCACGTCGCCCGCTGGCAGCACATCTTCGACGTGTACCGCGAACTCGGCCTTGTACCCAACAGCGCCGACGGCAACATCCGCGGACTGATTTACGATCCCCGCCGCCGACTGACTTCCGTTGGCTGTTGTGGGTGCTTGCAGTCAGGCGCCGTCATTCTGGCGGAGGTCGCCTGGATCGCCCGTCGCTTCTATCAGTTGAATTCGCGCCTGCGTCAACAGCTGGGGAGAACCAGCGGCTACAGGACGAGCTACGTGCGCTGACCATCATCGACCCGCTCACCGGTCTCAATAACCGACGCCACTTCGATATCGTCCTCGCCAATGAGTGGGAACGCGCCCGTCGAAACCACTGGCCGCTGGCAGTGCTGTTCATCGACATCGATGACTTCAAGTCCTACAACGATCACCGGGGTCATCGCGCCGGCGACGATTGCCTTGCCGCGATCGGCACGGCAATCGGCCATTCGCTGCAGCGCCCGGCCGACGTCGCCGCGCGCTACGGCGGCGATGAATTCGTGGTCCTGCTGCCGGACACCAACATGGACGGCGCCCTTGACGTTGCCAGGCGCGTGCTGGCCGCAATCGGTGACGCTGGACATTCCGCACGGCGCCTCGCGGTTCGGCCGGGTCAGCTTGAGCATCGGTGCGGCGCAAGCAGTGCCCGCGATGGACCACACGTCCGAAGAGTTGCTCGAGCGCGCCGATCGCGCGCTCTACGCAGCCAAGCAGGCTGGTCGCAATCAAGTGATGGCGGCGCCGACATACTTGTTCGATCAGCGGTCGGCGCGATAGCTAACCCCGCCAGGAATCGGATCTCGCAATGCGGACGAAGCGCGCTTCGCGTAACCCCGGCGTAACCCTGAACTGAAACGAAAACGGCCTGCCCGAAGGCAAGCCGTTGATTTATTTGGTTGCGGGGGCGCAGCCCGACCCAGAGGCGCTTGCGGATCAGGTAGTTACGTTCTACCGCCGCCAGCCTGTCGTGTTTTTGGACAACATAGGGTCGGCGGACGCGCGCCGATCTTTGCGCATTTGGTAACCGCTGTTGCAGGTGCGCAGAACAAGCGCACTCTCCCAGCGAAAACATGCGCGCCACTGATCGTTGATACGAATGCTCCAGCATCGCACCCCAACCTCTCTGCCCGTCAGCGTTCAGCCCTCACTTTTTCTCGGCAGGATGAGGATGGGCGCGGCGGATGGTCGGGGACACGACTTTAGCGGAGACGTGGAAGTCCCAGACCGCGGCACCACCGCTTGCGGCGAACTCCGCCACGAGCCTCGGAACATCATCCGAGTTTCGTGAAGGTCTTTCCCTCAAGCCCGAACCCGCGCGCGACGCCCGCGAAGTCGCAATAGCCGAACACCGAGCCGTCCTCGGGCATCCCCTCCGCGCGGAGCTTATGCAGCTCGGAGCCGTAGGCGCCGTCGTTCATCACGACGATCAGGATGTTCAGCCGATGGCGCTTGATGGTTTCGAGCTCCTGCACGTGCATCATCAGGCTGCCGTCGCCGTCGAACAGCACGACGGTTCGATCGGGCCGCGCCGCCGCCGACTCCCATGGCGAACGAGATGCCGTTGCCGATCGCGCCGAACTCGCGGATGGTGAGGAACTTCTCCTGCGGACGCGAAGGCATCTGCGCGAAGAACCACGAGCAGTGGCCGCCCGAGTTCACCATCTCCCAGTCGTGCGGCAAGGCCTTTTCCAGCGCCTCGACCACGTCGCGCGGGTCGAGCAGCCCCGGCTCGATCTCGAATACGTGGCTGTCGGGCTTCGAATCGCGGATGCGCGCAGCCATCGCATCGCTTCGCCAGCTCTGCGTTGCGGGTCGGCAGCGCTGCCGTCAACGCCTCGACGCCCAGGCGCGCGTCGGCCCGCAGGTGATGACGCGCCACCTCCTGGCCCTGGCTGACCGCGACAGGGTCGATGTCGATCTGCAGCATCTTCGCCTTCGGCCAGAGCTGGCCGCCGCCGCCCGCGTGGTAGGCGAGCGAACAGCCGACCGCGACGACGAAGTCGGCCTGCGCCAGGTACTCGAGGCCGGCCTCGGGCGTGAAGCTGCCCGAGATGCCGATGCAAAAGGGATCGTCGTGGAACAGCCCTCGCGCGGGAAGCGTCGTCGACAGCAGTCCACCGGTCCTCGGCAGCCAACGCCCGGCAGGCGGCTGCCCGCCCCGGCTTCGACCGCACCCAGGCCGGCGAGCACGACGACCCGCTCGGCGCCGGCGACCAGTTTCGCGGCGCCAGCCACGTCGTCGGGATGCGGCGGAATCGGCGAAGGCCGCGGCAACAGCTTGCGCGAGGGCGTGGGCAGAATCCGCAGGCCCGTCCCAAGGCCGGGCCTGCAGATCGAACGGAATGCCGATCACCACGGGGCGACGTTCGCGACGCGCCTGCAGGAACGCGTCGCGTACCGGCAACGGGCATGCGCTCGGGCATGTGCAGGCTGGTGATACGCGGCGCCCGGTCGCGGCGATGAGCGGTGCCTGGTCGATTTCCTGGTTGTGCCAGACCGCTCTTCAGCGGCGCTTCCCCGGCGAATACGACCAGCGGCAGACGGGCACGCACCGCTGCCGGGAGCGCCGTGATCAATTGCGTCACACCGGGCCCGCACGTGACGGTGGCCACGCCCACATCAGTTCTTTCGCGAGTACGCCATGGCGGCAGCGAGCGCGCAGTGCTCGTGCCTGACATAGACCATGCGGCATCCTCCTCGGACAAGCCGCGCGGCCCAATTCATGTTCGCATCCCCGAGGAGAGCAAAGCACATGTTCGCACACCTTCCTGCGCGAAGGCCTCGGCGAGGATGTCGTGCGGGCGTGGCCTGGCTTCGTTCTTCATCGTCGCAAACTCCTCGATTGGAAGCCTCGTGAGCCGCGGCCGTACGCGAAGCGCTCAATCCAGCGAGCGACCCGCAACCTCGGTTCGCCAGCAGGCCTCGTGCAGGTTCGCCAGCGACGTCGCGAACGACAGGCGAAAGTAGCGGGGACAGCCCGTAGCCGGCACCATTGGGCACGGCGACGCCGGACTCGAGGCAGATAGGCCGTGACGTCCTCTGTCACTGACCAGGCGCTGGCCCGCCGGCGTACCAGCCGATCAATCGGCGCAGGAGACATAGACGTAGAACGCGCCATGCGGCCGCGTGTGCGTCAGGCCCGGACTCGCTTCAAGGGCGGCACCACCGCGTCGCGGCGCGCCTCGAACTCAGCGGAGCGTTGCGCGACGATGTCCTGCAGGCCGTTGAGGGCGGCGACCGCTGCCGCCTGGCTGATCGACGAAGGGTTGAGCGAGCACTGCGCCTGCATGCGCGCCATGGCCCGGATCAGGCTCGTCGGTCCGGCGCCATAGCCCAGCCGCCAGCCCGTCATCGCGTATGCCCTTGGAGACCCCGTTCACGATGAGAATCCGGTCGGCGAGCTGTGGCGCGACTTCGACGAAAGTCGAGAAGCGGCGTCCGTCGAACAGTGATGTGCTCGTCAGATGTCGTCAGCTAGCACCCGCACGTGCGGATGGCACTCCAGCACCGCGGCGAGCGCACCGCAGCGACGCGTCGGCCGAGTACACGGCGCCAGTCCGGATTGGACGGCGAGTTGAGCATCAGCCACTTGGTGCGTGGCGTGATCGCCGCATCGAGCTCGCCTGCGGTCAGCTTGAAGTAATTCTCGGATCGCGTGGTCACCCAGACGGGTACGCCTTCGGCGAATTCGGTCATGATCGCGTAGAGCCACCACGAGGGCGCAGGAATCACGACCTCGTCACCCGGATCGAGCGTGGCCATCAGGGCGTTATTACAGGATATCTGCCTCACCGCCCGCCCCGACCGAAATGTTCTCCGCCTGGTACTTCGAGGCCATTCTCGCGATGAAACTTGGCGACGATCCGCCTGTTTCAACTCAGGCGTGCCATCCACCGGTTGTAGGCGCGTCCGCCCGTCGCGCATCGCCCGATGGGCCGCTTCGATGATGTGCTCGGGCGTGTCGAAATCGGGCTCGCCCTGGGAGACCCGATGATGTCGCGGCCCGCGGCACGCGAGACCCGCGTGCGCTGGGCGGAGGACGCCGAGGCCGAGATCTTCGCCCGGCCCACGCGGCTCGAAAGGAAGGCCACGCTAGTTCGCAATGATGGTGGCGTCGCGGACGACCGGCGCGACCATTTGTCCCGTTCGCGCCGGATGGTGCTCCGCGAACGCCTCAGGGCGTTCCGCTTCCATCGCCTCGGCACCCTGCTCCGCTAGCTTCTGGCGCATCTCGGGCGCGGCGAGAATCGCATTGATCTCACGGTTCAGTCGGCGCGATCACGTCCCGCGGCGTTCCCGACGGTACGGCGATGCCGCTCCAAGAGAGCGACTCGTAGCCCGCTACTCGGACTCGGCGACCGTCTTCACGTCGGGTAATGCGGGTGTGCGCTTCCGGCCCGGTGACCGCCAGAACGTTGAGGCTTGCCACTCTGGATGTACGACACCGCGCCGGGCATGTTCTCGAACATCATCGATACGCGTCCGGTGATGAGGTCCGGCAGCGCCTGGCCGCTGCCCTTGTACGGAACGTGCAGCAGGTCGATGCCGGCCATCGACTTGAAGAGCTCCGCCGACATGTGCGTCGAGGATCCCGCGCCGGACGACGCAAAGGTCAGTTTCCCGGAGCGGCCTTCGCGGCCGCAATGAGATCGCCGAGCGCGTCTTCAGTGGCGAGGTCCGCCGGAACGATCAGAACGTTGGTGATGGACGCGATGTAGCTGACGGGCTCGAGATCCTTCCCGGCGTCGTAATTCAGGTTCCGGTACAGGGAGTTGTTGATCGCCATGCGACGCCGGTTGTCGCCCATCAGCAGCGTATAGCCGTCCGGCGGTGATTTCGCCGACGATTTCGGCGCCGGTGATGCTTGCCGCCGGCACCCGGGCGATTGTCGATGACCACCGGCTGGCCCAGACCCGCCGCGAGCCGCTCACCGATCAGACGCGCGAAGATGTCGGTCGATCCGCCTGGGGCAAAAGGAACGACGATGCGCAAACTCCGAGACGGATAGGTCTGAGCTTGGAGGCTGGACGCAAACGCCGCGACCAGCGCGACCAAGGCGATCAGGGTGGTGAGTTTTGCTCGCATGCGATCCGCTCCCGGTTTAACTGCTACACGGGCCGACGAGCGCCGGCCGTGAGGAGTGGGAGTATCTCGCAAAATTGATCCGCTTCAGGGCGGCCGCGAGACGTGCTCGACCTATTCGACGGTCGCTCCCGAGTCGCGCGACGACGGTGCGCCACTTCTCGTATTCCCGCTGCACGTACTCGCGAAACTGCGCCGGGCGTACCGCCCACCGGATCTGCGCCTTCCTGGACGAGCTGCTGCGAGACCGCCGGGACGGCGATGGCGTCGTTCACGCCCTCTGTTGATCTGCGTGATGACGATTTCGGCCGTGCCTTTGGGCGCAAAGAAGCCGAACCACGAGCCCGCTGCGAACCCCGGGTAACCGCTCCCCGCAACGGTCGGCACGTCGGGCATCGAGCGCGACCGCCTCTGCGCTGGTCACGCGCGATCGCGCGGAGCTGTCGGCGCGAATTGCGCGATGACGGGAGGGAATGGTCGCGAACATGAATTGCACGCGGCCCGATAGGAGGTCGTTCAAGGCTCCAGCCCCCTTGTAGGGTATGTGCACCGCCTCCGAACCTCGCCTGTTGCGAAAGCATGAAGCCCGACAGATGTGAAGAGGTGCCAATGCCTGTCGATCCGTAGCTCAGCTTGCCCGGGTTGGTCTTCGCGTAAGCAACGAACTCCGCGACCGTCTTCACCGGCAGCAACGGATGCACGACCAGAACGTTCGGCACGTCCGCGATCTGCACGATGGGAACGAGGTCGGAGATTGGGTTGTAATCGAGCTTCTTGTACAGCGTCGGATTGATCGCGATGGGTCCGGACGGAGTCGACGATCAGGGTGTAGCCGTCCGGCGCCGCACGCACCGCCATCTCGGTGCCGATATTGCCCCCGGCACCCGGCCGGTTGTCGACCACGAACGGCTGCCTGAACCGCATTCGGCTAGCTGCGCGCCGATGCTGCGCGCGAGGACGTCAGTGGTGCCGCCGGCGGTGAATGCGACGATTACGCGCACGGGACGCGACGGATAGTCCTGCGCCGCGCACACAACGGCGCAAGTGGAAAGCACAAGCGCCGCTAGTTGCGGTAGGAAGGATCGATGCGTTCGAGCTTGCGCAGGAAGCGCGGGCCACTCCATCAGGCCGTATGGTCGACGTGTGCCCGCGCTGTTGGTTGTTCCCGTGGCCTCCACGATCGGTTGCGCTACGTCACACAACGGCGAGTTGCACGCCATGTCGGCGAGCCGCGTGCGGCGCGCGAGTTCCAGCCGGTGCGCCCAGTTGAAGGCTTCGCTCACCGTCTTGCCCACGACCAGCGCGCCATGATTGCGCAGGATCAGCGCCGACCGCTGATTTCGAGCGCCCGCGCTCACTCGTTCGTTATCTTTGCCTCCTGCGCGACCTGCCCCCACTTCGACTCTCGTGCTCGAAGTGACTGTGCGAGCTCCTCGCGTATTGCCGGGCGCGGGATCCAGCCCCATGCTTGGCGAGCTCGGCACGAACCTGCGGATCGTTCAAAACTTTGGTGAGCTCGCGATTCCAGAAATCGAGTGCGTCCTTCGGCGTCTTGCCGGGCGCGACGAATGCGTACCAGTTCGTCGCCTCGAAGCCAGGTAACCCGACTCCGCGACTGTCGGCACGCTTGGCATCGTCGACGAGCGCTTGGCGCCTGTCGTGCAGGCGCGCGCAACTTACCGGCGTCGACATGCGGAGCGACAGTGGACGGCACCAATGCGCATGTCGTGCGTCCTGCAGGAGGTCGGTCATCGCCGGCCCGCCGCCCTTGTAAGGACATGGACCAGCTGTTGATGCCGGCGCGCTCTTGAAGAGCTCGTGCCGGCGAGGATGTCCACCGCCAGCACACCCGCTGACGTAGTTGATCTGGCTGGGCTTCTGCTTCCGCGAGTGCGACAAATTCGTCGAGCAGTCTTCGCCGAGCACGCCCGTATGCACGACCATTACGTTGGGAACACGACGCCCATCGTGATCGGTGCGATATCGCGCTTTGGATCGTAGCCGAGATCGCTGACGAGATGCGGCGCAACGCTCATCGGGCCGACGGAGTAAGGTGGATCGTGACGCTTGCCGTCGGGCGCCACTCGCGGCGATGTGCTGCGCGGCCACATTGCCGCCTGCCCCCGCCTTGTTGTCGACGACGACCGATTGCCCGAGAGTTCTCCATTAGCTTCGTGCAATGATCCGCGCGGCCGTATCGGTGCCTCCCCGGAGAAGCCGACGGTCAAGGTGACGGGGCGACTGGGGAACGATTGCCCGCCGACCGCACCGGCAAAGATCAGGGCCACCGCAGGCGAAGCATGGTTCGCGTCGTGAGCACGTCATTCGAATCTCTCTCTGCATAACGCCAGACCCAGCGCGCTGTCCGGAACAGGTGTGTCCGCGCAGTGCCGGAACCGGACGCTGAGCGACAAGAAGAAAAATCTTCTTCAGCATCTACGCTAGCTCGTCTGCTCATGACGTTTCGCGGCATTCGCGCCGGCGATTCGCCCGAAGACCGAGCCGTTGGTGAGCCCTGAGCCGCCGGGGTAGTTGAACCAGAAGATCCCGCCGACCAGCTCGCCCGCCGCGTAGAGGCCGCGGATCGGCTCGCCGTCCGAGCTGATCACCTGGCCGCTGGTGTTGATCTTCAGGCCGCCGAAACGAGAAGGTGATGCCGCAGGTCACCGCGTAGGCCTCGAACGGCGCGGTGTCGAGCGTGTTCGCCCAGTTGGACTTGTTCACCTCGAGGCCCTTGGTGCAGCGCCCGTCCTTGACGTTCGGGTTGAACGGGATCTCGGGTCTGCACCGCGTCGTTGTACTTCCTGAGCGTTTCGAGCGCAGTTTTCTGGTCGGTGTCGTCGAGCTTCGACACCAGCTCCTCGAGCGTGTTGGCGGTGACCTTGGTCACCTGCTTGATGCGGTACTCGTCGCGCAGCTGCTGCTTCACCTTGCCGTCGAAGATCTGCCAGGCGAACTGCCGGGGCTGCTGCAGGATGACGCGGCCGTACTTGGCGTAGGTGTAATTCCGGAAGTCGGCGCCCTCGTCGACGAAGCGCTTGCCCTCGGCGTTGATGTAGACGCCCCATGGGTACGAGTGCTTCTGGAAGCCGTCGCCGACCGCGAGGTCGCCGGTTTCCGGCGCGTTGCGGTCCCACGCCACCGCGTGGCAGCCCGACCAGTTGCCGTGCGCCGCGGCGCCGATGTCGAGCGCCATGCGGATGGCGTCGCCGGTGTTGAAGCGCGTGCCGCGAACCTTGGCGAGTTCCCAGCCCGGGCCCAGGTAGCGCGTGCGCCACTCGGTGTTCGCCTGGAAGCCGCCCGCCGCAAGGACCACGGCCTTGCCTTTGACTTCCAGGGTTTTGTGGTTCTTCCTGACCACCACCCCGTGGACGCCGTCGTCGTCCGCGATCAGCGACAGCGCGCGCGCGTTGTACCAGACCTCGATGCCGTGCTTCTTCGCGATCTGCGTGAGCGAATCCACCAGGCCCGGCCCGCCGCCCACCGCCTCGAGCGTGAGCCCGCCCCAGAACTTGAACTTGCCGCCGACGTTGAACGCCTGCCGGCCCCAGGCCGCGGTGAAGCGCACGCCCTTCTTGCGCATCCACATCACCGTGGGATGGCTCTGCTTGACCAGGATCTCGGTCAGGTCGGGATCGCAGCGGTACTCGGTGACCCGCGCCATGTCGTCGAAGAACTGCTCTTCGGTGTAGAGTGCCGAAATCGGATCGCGCCACCTCTTCTTCCGACAGGTCGATGAGCGGGCGCAGGTCGTCGACGCCGTTGTAGGCGATGCGCATCAGCCCGGCGGTGAAGCGCGAGTTGCCGCCGGATTCTTCCTCGGCCGCCCGTTCGAGGACCAGGACCTTTCCACCCAGACTCCTTTGCCGAGAGCGCCGCGCACAGCGCCGCGTTGCCACCACCGACGATGATCACATCCCAGGTTTGCACTGGAGCTCCGCTCGCAGTCGGCATCATGTAATCGGCGAACCTGCCGGAAAGCGGCTGACCGAATTCATCGTACAGAAATTCCTCGCACAATGCGCCCCCGATGCCTTGGGCAACACCTCCCGTGATCTGTCCCTTGATCAGCATTGGATTGATCGCGCACGGCTTGCTCTGCGTGATGAGGAGATCGATGTCGCAAGTTCCGGACGACAGGGATCCCACATCGACCTCCCCAGTGTCCGTACGTCGACTCGTCCCCAAGTTCCGCTGATCGCATGGCGGGGTGCGGTCGGAATAGCTACACCACGCCTACACGTGGCGTCCTTGTTTGAAATCAAAACGGCCTGCCCAAAGGCAAGCCGTTGATTGATTTGGTTGCGAGGGTGCGCAACCCGACCCAGAAGCGCTTACGCATCAGGTAGTTAACCGCCGAGGCACGAAGCCAACCGGATCGGGGCGAGTGACCGCCATCGCGCGAAGTTCAAGAGGTGGCGCGCCGGGCGATTGCCGGCCTAGCCGCTCGAGGTCCGAGTTGGCGCAGGCGAGCGCATTCCGCAGGCGCGCATTTTCGAGCTCGAGTTGCCGCAGCCGACCGGTCGTGACGTCACTTGCGGCACCATACTTCGCTTTCCACCTAGGGCAGCGCTGCAAGCCGCCGCAATTTCTTGCCAGCCTTGATTGCAATCGCCAATTGTCCCTATGAATCGCCGGACTTGATCAGAACGATCTTACTGGCGCGTGGTAGCGGCCGTTCAGTGCCGCGCTCGAATAGACTCAGGTTGTCGCGGCGCCTCCGCATTAATGTTATCTGCGGGACAATCGGCCATGCGAATTTTGCTTGAAACTGGCTTAGATCCCCCAGCGCAGCGCAGCCGTGTGCACGGGCGCGTCCCATAGGTTCCGCAGCGCGTCGTCGAGCAGGCTGACCGTGATCGAGCAACCGGCCATCTCGAGCGACGTTACGTAGTTGCCGGTGAGAAATCGCGACACGCGGACACCTTTCCCGCGCAGCACGCGCAGCGCCGAATTGACCATCAGGTACAGCTCCATCGCCGGCGTGCCGCCGAAGCCGTTGACGAGGAGCAGCGCTTCCGCGCCTGGAGCTTGGGGCGAGATCCTTGACGATTGCGCCGACCATTTCGTCCGCAATCGCGTCGGCGGACGACGAGCTTTACGCGACGCCGCCCGGGTTCGCCATGGATGCCGACGCCGAGCTCCATTTCATCTTCGCCAAGAGTAAACGTCGGCTTCCCGGCGGCCGGCACGGTGCATGACGTGAGCGCGACGCCCATCGAGCGCGTCTGACGGTTCACCGTAGTCGCCGAGCGCCTTGAGTTGCGCCAGCGAGACGCCCTGCTCGGCAGCGGCGCCGACGATCTTCTCGACGATCAACGTACCGGCAACGCCGCGGCGACCGGTCGACCAGGTCGACTTTTCGACGGCCACGTCGTCGTCGGTCACGACCGTCGCGACGTCCTTGCCGGCGAGGTCGGCGGCCATCTGGAAATTCATCACGTCGCCTTCGTAGTTCTTGACGATGAAGAGGCATCCGCCGCCGGTTTCCACCGCTTCGACCGCCGCGACCATCTGATCGGGTGTCGGCGACGTGAACACCTGTCCGGGACAGGCCGCGTCCAGCATGCCGCGACCGACGAAGCCTGCGTGCAGCGGTTCGTGTCCCGAGCCGCCGCCCGAGATCAGCGCGACCTTGCCGGACTGCAGTTCGCGGCGGCGGACGAACTTGTGCTCGGCGCCGAGCGCGACGATGTCGGCATGCGCCGCCGCGAAGCCTGCCAGGCTCTCGGCGAGTATCAGGTCCGGGGCATTGATGAGTTTCTTCATGGCATTCCTCCCGAGATCTCAGCCTCCTCGTCGCTCGAATCGCGGCCAGGCGGCGCGCGATTTCGGCGATGGTTTCGTCGAGCAGCCGGTTGCGCCGCGCGTCGCCCAGATCGGGCACGGTGAGCGTGACCTTGCGCGTGCCCGCGGGCTTCCTGACCACGTCGAGCCGGCGCGGATGCGCTTGCGCATACGCGGCGAGGAACTCGCGCCGGTCGGCGGCGGTGAAGTGGCAGATCTCGAAAATCGTCTCGAGGTGCTGTACCGGGATCGGCACCGCGTATACCGGATTGGCGATCTGCGAGATGAACGAACGGTTCTTTCCCAGCGCGATCGCCAGACGATGGCGCGTTCCGGACGGGCGCGTGTCGAGAACGCGTTTCAGCACGGCTTTGTACGCGCCGACGGCATCCGCGCGCTCGCGTTCCGGCTTCATCTCGGCCATGGCGCGGGTTCCGCGACGGAGCGCAGATCGACGGCCGCGACCGCGAGTTTCGCGCCGCCCACGAGTGCCGGCGCCATCGACAGCGTGCGCAATCCCGCGGCGAGCAACAGCGGAATGGCGCGAGGATCGCCGCCGGCGTCGCCGCAAAGGCTGACCTCGATCTGTTGCGCGCGCGCGCGCGTCTACGACGCAACGGTAGAAGCCGCAGCATGGCAGGCTGCGTGGGATCCGCCAGGTCGGCCACGGCACCGATATCGCGGCCCGCGGCAGCCACGTATTGCGTGAGGTCGTTCGAGCCGATCGAGAAGAATTCGGCGTCGAACTGGTCGGCGGCAATCGCGGCCGCCGGAACCTCGATCATGATCCCGAGGCTCGCGCGTCGCGCGGCAATGCCCGCCGCACGCCAATGCCGCGACCTCGGCGTCGAGCATGCCGCGCGCAGCCGCGAGCTCGCTGCGGCTGCGTCACCATCGGCAGCATGATCTTGACGTCGCCGTGCGTCGCGGCGCGGGCCAGCGCGCGCAATTGCGTGCGAAAGACATCGGGATGCGCAAGCGAGAGGCGCGAGCCCGCGCACGCCGAGGAACGGGTTGCTCTCTCCCGCGGGCGTCAGTCCCGGAATCGGCTTGTCGCCGCCCGCGTCGAGCGTTCGAATGGTCACCGGCCGACCCCTGCGCCCATTCGGCGATTCGCCGGTAGACCGAATACTGCTGCTCCTCGTCGGGCAGCCCTTGCCGGTCGTGGAACAGGAACTCGGTTCGGACGAGCCCGATGCCGTCGCAGATCGCCGGATCGAGATCCGCCGAGCTCGCGCGGATCGGCGATGTTGAGCATGATCCGGATCGGCGTGCCGTCGGCGGTCACGGCCGGCCGCATGCGCCGCGGCGGCCGCCAGCGTGCGTGCCGCGGCGGCCGCTTGCGCATCGCGCTCGAATTGCGCGCGGGCCGCGGGACCCGGATTGACGATCAGCACGCCACGATGCGCATCGACCAGCGCCTCGCCGGAAAGCTCGGCCAGATCGACGCCGAGACCGACGACGGCGGGAATGCCGCGCGAACGCGCGAGCATCGCGACATGGCTGGTCGTGCTGCCGGCGGTCAGCACGAGCGCCCCGCCGCGCGACCAATCGATGCGCGAGAAAGCGCGACGGCGCGAGGTCGACGCGCCGCCACGATGGCGCCCGGCGGCACCGGCAGCCTCGATCGCGGATCCCGGTCAGATGCGCCAGCACGCGATCGCGGATGTCGTAAAGGTCCGCCGCGCGCGCTCGAAAATATTCGTCGTCGGACTCCTCGTAACCGGCGATTTCCTCGCTGCATCGCGTCGAGCCACGCGCGATCCGCGGCGCGCGCCCGCGGCGATGGCCGAGAACGCGGGCTCGGCGAGCACGTCGTCCTCGAGCAGCGCGACCTGGAATTCCAGGATCGCCGCCGCGTCCCCGGTCGACCGCTCGATGAGGTCCTTGCAGGTCGGCCAGCGCGGCGCTCAAGCGCCGAGCGCAGCGCTTCCGCTTCGGATTCCGCCGCGCCCGATGCCACGCGCGCGCCGGTGCCGGTCGGTCAATGGAAACAACGCGCCCAGCGCGATTCCGGGGCGGCCGGCCGGCCTGCGAAGCGTTTTTCCATCACTCCGTGCGGCGGTTGCGACGATTCCTCGCCTTCGGTCGCAAAGCCCCGTTCGACGAGCGCAACGATGGCCGCGAGCGCCTCGGTCGCGTCGGCGCCGCTCGCGCGAAAGTGCAGCGTTTCCCCTTGGCGGCCTTGAAGCGCATGACCTTCACCGGGCTCTTGGCATCGACCCATGGCCCGGTCGCGGCGCGCGCGAATTCGATGCGCGCGCCGAAGCGCTTCGCGAGTTGCGTCAGTTTCACCGAAGGCCGCGCGTGCAGACCCACGTCGTTGGTGAGCAGCACGGACCCGGTGTGCATGGCGTTGGTCTTCGGCACGGGATCGTGAGGAGACGAGGTGGTCACGTCGGGGACAATTCCTCGGCGGTGCGCCGAACGGCGTCGAGCGTCGCGCCGCCCGACGCTTCGGTGGCGGCCATCACCGCGCCTTCGACCACCGGCGCTTCGCAAACGACGACCTTCTCGCGCCGGCCCGATTCGAGCATGTCGATGGCCATCTCGCTGTTGGTCTCGGCGCCGCCCAGATCCACGAGCACGGCGACGCCGGCGTCGGACCACGCCCGGCTCGATCGCCTCGATGATCGCGGCGACATCGGTGCCCAATCCGCCTTCCGGATTGCCGCCCGTCCACGCGAGCGGCACGCTGTCGCCGACCATCTGGCGCACCATGTCGGCGGCGCCTTCGGCGATCTTCGGCGAGTGCGAAACGATCACGATACCCACGTTGGCCACGTTCATTCCTCCATCACGGTGCAGACGGCGGCAATCATCAGCGATCGACGATCGCGCACCGGGATCCATATGGCCGATCGAGCGTTCGCCGAGGAACGACGCGCGACCCTTGATGGCCTTCATCGGTACCGTCGCGTCGGCGGCCGCCGCGCTGCGCTGTCGGACGCGATCGACGAGCGCGGGTCCGCCAAGCGCAAGCTCCTCGTGCACCGGCCCGAGCACGTCGAGCATCGTCTTCTGGCCCACATCCGAGCGGCCGATCTTCTTGACCGCCTCGACGGCCGCACCCAGCGCCCGCACCAGGTCGTCCCGATTCGGCGCACATCGGCAGTTCCTTGCCCAGCGTCATGAGCAGCGTTCCGTAGAGCGGGCCCGATGCGCCGCCGACTTTCATGACGAGCGTCTGGCCCGCCGCCTTCAGCGCGTCGGGCAGCGGCATTGCGGCGAGGTCGTCGAGTCGTTCGAGGATCGCCATCGCGCCGCGCTTCATGTTGAGCCCGTGGTCGCCATCGCCGATGGCCTGGTCGAGCGTGGTCAGCTCGTCGGCGTGGCGGATGACGGCATTCGCCACTTCTTCGATGAGCCTTCGTTGCACGGTCGGATCCATGAGCGTTCGCTCAGCTCGCGCGAACGCGTTCGCCGTTCGCCGCGAAGAACAACGGCGCCGTCAGCTCGACATCGACCGCATCGCCGACCGCGAGACCGGCATCGCGGTCGCACAAGCGTGACCACTTCCGTGTCGGCGATCGTCACATGCAGATGGTTTTGATCGCCGAGATGCTCGATCCACTTCACCCGACCGACCGCGCCGACCATTCGCGCTCTTGCGGATGCGCACGTGCTCGGTGCGCACGCCGATCGTCGCCGCCGCCGGCCGGCGCCGCGACATCGGGGTAGAGCGCGCGCGGGACGAGATTGATGGCCGGACTGCCCAGCCGCGTGGCCACGTAGGTGTTGACCGGGTCCGCGTAGATCGCGCGCGGACTGCCGATCTGCACCAGGCGGCCGTGATCGAGGACGCCGATATGGGTGGCCATGGTCATCGCCTCGGTCTGGTCGTGCGTGACGTAGAGAATCGTTGCGCCGAGCTCGCGCTGGATGCGCTTCAGCTCCACGCGCAACTCGGCGCGCAGCTTGGCGTCCAGCGACGACAGCGGCTCGTCCATCAGATAGATCGACGGGCGGCGGACCAGCGCGCGGCCGATCGCCACCCGCTGCATCTGTCCGCCCGAGAGCTGCGTCGCGCGATTGGCGAGCTTGTCCTCGATGTGCAGCAGCCGCGCGATCTCGGCGATCCGCGCGCGAATGCGCGCCTCGGGCTCGCGATGCGCCGGCGAGCGCAGCGGAAACGCCAGGTTGTCGTAGACGGTGAGGTGCGGATAGAGCGAGTACTGCTGGAACACGAACGTCGTATCGCGGGCCGCCGGAGGCTCGCGCGTCACGTCGCGCCCGCCGAGCAGCACGCGGCCCGCATCGGGCCGCTCGAGGCCGGCGACGAGACGCAAGCGTCGTGGTCTTGCCGGCGCCGGTCGGTCCGAGCAACACGAGGAATTCGCCGTCGCCGACGGTGAGGGTCAAGTCCGCCACCGCCACGGTCGCACCGAAGCGCTTGGTCACGCCGTCGATGACAAGCTCAGCCATGCGCGCCACCGTCGTGCAGCGCCGTGCGCAGCGCGCGACCGGACGCCTTGTCGAACAGCGACAACTGGCCGGGCCGGAACTTGAGCCCCGTGCTGCTCGCCCGGCCGCACGCGGATGTCCGCCGCAATGCGGGCCTTCATGCTGGCGCCGGTGGCGGTGTTCAGCGTGACGATCTGCGTCGTGCCGAGGTACTCGGCGTCGACGACTTCGGCGCGCAGCGGCGCATCGTCGGACAGCTCGATATGCTCCGGCCGCACGCCGAGCACCAGCTCGGTGTCCGCGATGCCCTCGCGCACCTCCGGCAGCGCGATGTCGACGCTCGCCGACCCGCACGGCTGCGGTCGCCCGGCGCCACGCGTGCCGCGAAACGGCAGAAAGCTCATCGGCGGCGAGCCGATGAAATCCGCGACGAACAGCGACGCCGGCCGATCGTAGATGTCCTGCGGCGTGCCCAGCTGCTCGACGACGCCGTGGTTCATCGAGCGCGATCGTGTCGGCCATCGCCATCGCCTCGAGCTGGTCGTGCGTGACGTACACGGTCGTCGCCTTCAGGCGGTCGTGCAGCGCCCGCAGTTCGCCGCACATCACGTCGCGGAACTCGGCGTCCAGCGCGCCGAGCGGCTCGTCGAGCAGAAACGCCAGCGGCTCGCGCACGATGGCCCGGCCCAGCGCGACGCGCTGGCGGTCGCCGCTCGAAAGCCCGGATACCGGGCGGTCCAGCAGGTGCTCGATGCGCAGAATGCGCGCCGCCTCCTCGACCCGCGTCTGCACGTCGTCGCGCAACATGCCCTGCGACCGGAGCGGATAACGCGATGTTGCTGCGCACGTTCATGTGCGGATACAGCGCGAACAGCTGGAACACGAAGGCGATGTCGCGCTGCGACGCGCGCTTGAACGTCACGTCCTCGCCGCCCAGCAGGATGCGTCCCGACGTCGGCAACTCGAGGCCGGCGATCATCCGCAGCGTCGTCGTCTTGCCGCAGCCCGAGGGCCCGAGCAGGCAGAAGAATTCGCCGTCGCGCACGGTGAACGTCGAATCGCGCACGGCGGTGAAATCCCCGAAGGCCTTCTGCAGATGCTCGATGCGGATCTCGGCCATGGCCTCAGTCCGGAAACTTCGATACGACCATGAACAGCGCGGTTCCGGCCAGCGTCGTGACGAACGACCAGGTGTAGAGCGTCAGCGAGAACGGCTGCAGCAGCATGAAGACACCGACGGCGATGACGGCCGTGGCGACCATCTCCGCCGGTCCGCGGCGCAGCCAGCGCGGCCAGCGACGTTGCCGGCCGGTTGTCGCGTCGGCGCTCATTTGCGCAGCGCCCCGAACGTGATCCCGCGCAGCAGATGCTTGCGCAGCAGCACGGTGAACACGAGGATCGGCAGCAGGAACAGCGTCGAGCCCGCCGCGACCGCGGGCCAGTCCTGCCCGCCCTCGCCGATGATGATCGGGATGAACGGCGGCGCCGTCTGCGCCTCGCCGGAGGTCAGCAGCACCGCGAACGCATATTCGTTCCACGCGAAGATGAGGCAGAAGATCGCCGTCGCGACGATGCCGGTGGTCGCCTGCGGCAGCACGACCTTGAAGAACGCCTGCAGCCGCGTGTAGCCGTCGACCAGCGCCGCCTCTTCGTATTCGCGCGGGATCTCGTCGATGAACCCCTTCAGCAGCCAGACGGCGAGCGAGACGTTCACCGCGGTGTAGAGCAGGATCATCCCGAGGCGCGTATCGGACAACCCCACGTCGCGATACATGAGATAGATCGGAATGGCCACTGCGATCGGCGGCATCATCCGCGTCGACAGGATGAAGAACAGCAGGTCGTCCTTGGCCGGCACCTTGAACCGCGAAAACGCATAGGCCGCGGTCACGCCGAGGACGACCGACAGCGCGGTCGAGCCGAACGCGATGATCAGCGAGTTGACGAAGCGCGGCAGATAGTTGGACGCGCCGACGACGACCATGTTGCTCGTGCGCGCGAACGCGTCGCAGACACCCGATGCCGGCGGCAGCTGCGCGATGTACTCCGGCGTTTGCCGCGAGCGCGTCGTGAAGAGATTGCAATAGCCCTCGGCGGACGGCGAGAACAGGACCTTGGGAGGATAGGCGATCGAGTCCGGTCCCGACTTGAAGCCGGTCAGGAAGATCCAGGCGAGCGGCACCATCGTGATCAACGCGTAGACGACGACGATCACGCCGGCGATGCGCTGCGACAAGCGGCGACGGCTGCACGACCGAGTGGGCATGGCTGATGCCGGTCATGCGATCGTGCCTAGCGGTTCTTCACGCGGTTGAGCGCCTTGACGTAGATGTTGGCGAGGCCGAACACCGTGACGAAAAGGACGATGGCGAAAGCGGACGAATAGCCGGTCCGCCACTTTTCGAACGCCTCGCGCTTCAGCGTGATCGACGCGACCTCGGTCGTCGAGCCGGGCCCGCCCGAGGTCAGCAGGTTGACCATGTCGAACATCTTGAAGTTCTCGATGCCGCGGAACAGCACGGCGAGCATGATGAACGGCAGCGCCATCGGCAGCGTGATCGACCAGAACTGTCGCCACGGCGAGGCGCGGTCGACCTCGGCCGCTTCGTAGATGTAAGTCGGGATCGAGCGCAATCCGGCGAGGCAGATGAGCATCACGTACGGCGTCCACATCCACGTGTCGACGATGATGATCGACCACGGCGCCAGCTTGACCGAGCCGATCATCTCGAACGACGACGGCGGAATGCCGGTAAAGAACGAGACGACGTAGTTGAACAGCCCGATCTGCGGCTGGTAGAGGAACGCCCAGAAATTGCCGACGACCGCCGGCGACAGCATCATCGGGATCAGGATGACCGTCGTCCAGAAGCCGTGCCCGCGAAAGCGCCGGTCGATCAGGTAGGCGAGCGTGAAGCCAAGCATGCGTCTGCAGCAGGATCGTCCAGAACAGAAAGTGCGCCGTGGCCTGCATCGCGGCCCAGACGTCCGGGTCGGTGAGCACCGAGCACGTAGTTGTCGATGCCGACGTTGACGACGGTCGGCATTCGGCCGGTTGGCGCGGTAGTTCGTGAACGAAAGCCAGATCGTCCAGATCAACGGAAAGATGTTGATCGCCGAGCAGCAGGACGATCGTCGGCGCGATGAACAGCCAGGCGATCGGCCCGATCGGACAGGCCGCGGACGCGCCGCGCCAGCGGTTCGGGCGTGGCTCGCGCCGCCTTGTCGAGCAAGACGTGCGGGTCGGGCGCATTCATCATCGACGCATCATAGACGTAACCGGCACTTCCCCCGAGGCTGCGGCCCCGGGGACCCGATGCGACGTCGGGCGGCGAACCGCCGTTACTTGATCTTGCCCTCCTCCTTGAAGACCTTCGTCCAGTCGGCGACGAGCAGGTCCAGCGCTTCCTTCGCCGTGCCCTTGTCGGCGACGACGTAATCGTGGACGCGCTTCTGCATCGCGAGCAGCAACTGCGCGTACGACGGCTCCGCCCAGAAATCGTCCACCATGTCCATCGATTCCAGGAACTCCTTGGCGAACGGCGCGCTCTTCACGAAGCCCGGATCCTGCAGCACCGACTTCAGGCACGAGTAGCCGCCGAGCGACCACCATTTCTTCTGCACGTCCGGCGTGCGCGAACCACTTGATGTACTGCAGCGCCTCGTTGCGATTGGGCGAAGACGGCGACCACGGAGATGCCCTGCCCGCCCAGCTGCACGCCCTTGGTCTTCGCGGACGGATTGATGAAGAAGCCGATCTTGTCGCCGCCGACGTTCGGATCCTTGTACAGGCCCGGGAAGAACGCGAACCAGTTCATCATCATCGCGACCTGGCCCGACTTGAACGCGTCGAGGCCCTTCCTGCATGTAGGCGTTGGTCAGCCCCGGCGACGTGCAGCACTTGTAGAGCGCCTTGTAGAACTCGAGTCCCTTGCACCGAGTCCGGCGAATTGACGAAGCCGTTCATCACATACGGCTTCTTCGGATCGTCGTACTTGAAGCCGTACGGATAGAGCACGTTGGTCACGCCCATCGTGATGCCTTCCGAGCCGCGCTCGGTGAAGATGTAGGCGCCGTAGACCTTCTTGCCGTCGATCGTCCGGTTCTGGAAGAACTCGGCGACCTGCTTGAATTCGTCCCAGGTCTTCGGCGGCGCCAGGTCGCGGTTGTATTTCGCCTTGAACTCGTTCCTGCATCTCGGGCCGGTTGAACCAGTCCTTGCGATACGTCCAGCCGACCGAGTCGCCCATCGCCGGCAGCGCCCAGTAGTTCGGCGTGTTCTTCGGCCACTCGGAGTAGCCGGTCACCGTCGGCCGGCATGAAGTCGCTCATCTTGATGCCTTCCTTGGCGAAGAAGTCGTTCAGCTTCACGTACTGTCCGTTCTCCGCCGCGCCGCCGATCCACTGGCTGTCGCCGATCATGAGATCGCACAGCTTGCCCTTGAATTGAGCTCGTTCAGCATGCGGTCGGCGAAATTCGGCCACGGCACGAACTCGAACTTCATCTGGATGCCGGTCTTCGCGGTGAAGTCCTTCGACAGCTCGACCAGGGCGTTGGCCGGGTCCCACGCGGCCCAGCAAAGCGTGATCGTCTTGGTTTGCGCCTGCGCAGCGGACGCAAAGACCAGCATCGCCGAAAGCGCGACGAGCGCTGGCAGATGCAACGAGTTTCTTCATGACCGACACCTCCTGGTGATGTGGATCGCCAACTCCCGCCCAGTGACATCGAGACACCGAGGCCAACCTTGCAACCGGCCGGGGAGGCCGGCGTGTTTCGTGAAACATGTTTAGCATTATCCTTTTTACTAAACATCGCGAGGGTCGCTCTGAAGTATTTTTCATGCTGCAGTGCAGCGTAAACTCGGGCCTTTTGCGACCTCCGCATTGTTTAGTAATACGAGATGTAGTTCGCGGCCGTGACCCCAGGACGGGGAAGTGGGTCCGTGCGCGCCAACCCGCTGAGCAGCGCGAGTTGGAGACGGTACGCCGAGTTCCAGATCACCGGCCGGACCAAGATTCGGGACGTCGACGCGGATAGGCGTCGCGTCAGCCCCGCACCTCAAGTTGGTCTAATGATTGCGCGCGATCAACCGACTGACCGAACATCGCAATCGGGACGAAAGGTGGTCACGGGTCAGAAACAGCAACGGCTCACGCTTTCACGTGGCTTCGTTGGATTTGAGCCAGGGGTTGCGAGGGCCTGCGGCTCCGTGAATCTGTACCCACGAATCAAAGGCTTACTGTCGATTTAGGGTGCGAAGTGGCCGGACATAATGTCGGCCACTTACAGCCTACGCTCGGTTGCGGGGGTGCGCAACCCGACCCAGAAGCGCTTGCGCATCAGGTAGTTAAGCGGCCGAGGCGCGCAGGGACGCGGGATAAGCGACAAGCAGAATCAAATCCGAGGACGTTCGGACTACTATTGACGAGCCCCGCGATCGTGACGTGACGAAACCGACGGAGATACGGCGATGTTGTTCGCTTCGTTGCGCTCCGGAAACGTCGTCGTAGAAATCGACGACGGCGATGATGAATGCGCCGGCCGCGCTCGCCCCTTCAGGCAGCTTGAGATTCACTCTAACGATCGCTTCTCCGCCCACACCCAGAGCAGGGACCTGTTCGATCGCAAGGAAGGAATCGTCTTCATCCCAGATCTGGTCCTCTGAAGAGAAAACGCAACTGCGGAGGACACAGCGGTCGTCTCGGTGCCGGGATTGAAGACCCGCAAGGTTCCGTGAAAGCCGGCATTGCGGATTTCGTTCAGACCGGTTGCGACTGTTCCTCGACTTCAAGCCATTCACCGGAGACGCCGGCCTGGCCGGTATTGATGGTCTCGCACGAATTGAAGGTGTCGAGCGGATCGGTAATCGGCAGCAGTTGACTTCCGATACAGACGTCGGTGCCTTCATTTCCGGCTCAAGGAGTCCGCGCCCAGTCCGGCAACCAGCGTATCGTTGCCGGTCCCGCCGATCAGCGTATCGCTGCCGTCGCCGCCGCAGATGGTGTCGTCCCCGCCGTTGCCGTCGATGAAGTCATTGCCTCCCAGTCCATGGATGACATCCGGCTTGAGTGTGCCGGTAATCACGTTGGCACCATTGGTTCCCAGGATCGTGACGTTCAAGCCGTTGCAAGTGAACGCGTGATAACGCGCGAGGGCCCATGCGGTTGCCTGCTGACCCCGCGACCACGATGCGCCCATCGCTTCTTTGTGCATGGCGACCGCGTCGGCCGAATCGTTCGTGCCCGCGCTGAAATCCGTAGTCAGCAGACCGTTGCCGCTGAAAGTCGAATCCAGGGAGCCGTTGGTATTGAATCGCGCGACGGCAAACTTGTTGTTGAAGTTTTCTGCGACATGACCAACGACCACGATCTTTCCGTCCGCTTGAACGGCGACGCCCGAAGCGAAGGAAAAGATGCCGTCGCCGAAGTCGACCCCACGGAGCCCGACGCCGTTGAACGTCGCGTCCATGGTGCCATCGACGTTGTAACGCGCGATCGCCATGAAGCGATCGACGGCGCCGGAATCCCCGACGCAAACGTGGCATCGCCGACCAACACGACCTTGCCGTCCGCCTGGATCGCGATGCTCGTGTCGGCGATGCGCCGACGCCGCCGCCAAAGAAAGTGTGTTTCGCGCCATTGATTGGCGCTCCAGTCGAGTCCGCGTCCGGCCCGATCGAATTGCGGGAACCCAGTGCTTGAAAAGTAGTCCCAAGCGAATACACCTCGCGACCGGCCACGACCGTAGAGCCGGCCACTACGATACGGCCGTCGGGTAGAATCGCGACGGCGGTTGCGCCTTCGTTGCCGCTGCCGAAGTCTTTGGTGATAATGCCGGTGCTCGGCTGCGGTCCGAAGGTGGTGTCGAGCGTGCCGTTGCTGTTGAGCCGGGCGATCGCAAAATCACTGCCGCTGCTGCCGACGATCACGATCCTGCCGTCGGCCTGAATGGCGAGCGCGCCTGCGCAGCGCCTCCGGCTGTGCCGACAAAGTCCATCGTGAACATGCCATCGCCGCTAAACGTGTTATCGAGAGTGCCGCTGGCGTTGTAACGGGCGACGCCTACTCTGGCGTTATTGTTCGAGCCCCGCGTTGCCTGCCACGACGATCTTGCCGTCGCTCTGAATCGCAACCGCAGTGGCCGAGTCGAGTGCCGCTGCCGCCGAAGTCGGTGACGACGATGCCGTCGCCGCTAAAGGTGGTGTCGAGAGTGCCGTTCGTGTTGTATCGCGCCACGAGGAAATCGCCGTTCAAACTGCCGGCCACGACGATCTTGCCATCGGCCTGGATCGCGACGGCGTTGGCAAATGAGGAAGCGAGCGTGGTTTCTACGATCTTGCCGTCGCCGCTGAAGTTCGTATCCAGATCTCCGGGTGCCGCGTGCGCGGCGGTTACGACTACCAAGGGACAGGATAAAGGACGCTAACTTCATGAGGTTCATTCCCGTTGTCGGAGTCTCGTTCGCATTTGCTCGCCATCTGCATCTCCTGTCATTCCAAAGCGTCCAACTGGGTTACACCTTCGATCGCCTTCACCGCAGGAGCTTCCGGCCAAATCGCCACGGCCCCAGCCTCCAGCATCCCGCACTCTGAACCCCGAACACAGCGGGGACACGCGCGGGGTTTCAGGCAATGCTCCGAGTCCGGCGTGAAAAAACGTGACAAGCGCCCGGACGAGGCCGTGTGCCGACACGATTCGACTGCGCTTCGAGCTCCTGGGAGGATTCGCGGTCACGTTCGACGACGGCCGCCCCTGTGTGCTGCCCACGCGCAAGACCTCAGGCGCTGCTCGCTTACCTGGCGCTTCCGGCCGGCCGGTTCCACTCTCGCGAGAAGATCACTGCGCTCCTTTGGGGCGACACGCCGGAAGGCGCAGGCGCGGCAGAGCTTTCGCCAGGCGCCTCGCAAGGATCAGGCGAGCGGTCGGCGACGGACTGCCGGTGGTTTTGACCCGAGGAGACACGCTTGCACTGGAACCCAGACATCGTCGCGATCGATGTAGCCGAGCTGGAGTCGGCACTGGCCGATCGTTCGCTCGTCGGACGCCTGCGCGCCGCGACGCTCTATAAAGGCGATCTGCTGGACGGGTTCAGCCTCGACGAGCACCCCATTCGACGGACTGGCGGCTCCTCGAGCGGGAGCGGCTGCGCCAGCGCGAGCAGCTTGATCGGGCTCGCTGGGCTCCTCCGTGAACAGCTGCACGCCGCGCGCCCGGAGCCGGCTATCCAGACCGCGCTGCGGGCTCCTGTCCATGGATCCGCTCCAGGAGGCGGTCCACCGCGACCTTATGACCCTGCTCTTGCGGCAGGGCCGTAGGGCGGCGGCGCTGCAGCAGTACCCAGGTGTGCGTGGCAACATCCTCGAGCGGGAGCTCGCCGTCGAGCCTGAGGAAGCGACGCGCGAGCTGTACCGGCAGATCCTGCGGACCGCCAGTACCGGGGGACTCGGTCATCGGAAGCGAGCCCGGCACCCACCGCGCTCGTTTCCGACGATGACTGCGAGCGCCGCACAGGCACCGTTGATCGGGCGCGAGGCTGAACTCGAGCGCCTCCGCACGGCACTCTCGCGCATGTTGGACGCCGGCGGCAGCGCGCCTCGTGCTCAGCGGCGAGGCCGGAATCGGCAAGACTCGGTTGATCCAGGAGTTCGCTGCCCATGCGCCTCTCCCAGGGGGCGCGCGTTCTCGTTGGCCACTGTCACGAGACCGAGCAAGCACTGCCGCTGAATCCGTGGATCGAGGCACTTCGCGCCGACCGCCTGACGCTGGACCCTCGGCCTGCGCGACCGCCTCGGCGCCACGACGGGGGCCGAGCTGGTGCGAGTCTTCCCGGAGCTATCCACGCCGGATGAACAACCAGCGATCGCGGGGGCGCAGCACGCACTGCTCTTCGATGCGCTGGTCGAACTGATCGGTGCGGAGGCGGCCGAGGCTGTCCGATCGTCCTCGTGATCGAGGACCTTCATTGGGCCGACGCGATGAGTGCGCGTTTCCTCGCCTATTTCGGGCGGAGAGTCCATCGGCTTCCCGTCCTCCTGGTCGGCAGCATGCGGCCCGAGTGATCCTCCTCGACGCCCCGATCCTGTCGCAGGCGCTGGCAGAGCTGCGCGCAAGGTCGCGCTCGACGAGATCCCTTTGCGCGCACTCGCGAAGGATGAGACGCGCCTGCTCGCCCGTTCCCTACTGCCGGTGCCCGCCGCGGTCGCGTCGGAAACCGGATGGTCGATGACGTGTGGATGGTGAGCGAGGGCAACCCGTTCGTGGTCGTCGAGTCGATGCAGGCGATCCGCGAAGAGGCGCGCGATTCGGGGCGGTTCGGCTCCCCGTTGGCCCGGTCGGTACGGGATTTCGTGGCGGCGCGTCTGGATCGGCTCGGGGAAAGGGGCACGCCATCTGGTGGCTACGGCAGCCGTCATCGGAAGGGACTTCTCGTTCGCGCTCCTGGCTCGTGCCGCCCGGGTCTCCAGGAACGTGAGGCCGCCGAGACGGTGGAGGAGCTGGTGCGGCGTCGGGTGCTGGACACGGTCGGCGACCGGCTGGAGTTTTCGCACGACTGGATTCGCCGGGTCGCCGACGATCGCCTGCTTCCCGCGACCCGCCGCGACACTCCACGCCGCCGTCGGCTCTGCACCTGGAGAACTCCACCACGGGCGGCTGGACGACGTGGCGGACCAGCTCGGCAACCACTACTCACGGGCGGGCGACTTCCGCAAGGCACTTCCCCCATCTGGTCCGGTTTTGCCGAGCTGGCAGCGCAGCGGTACGCGCCTCGAAGAGGCCTCGCGGGCGTTCGAGCACGCACTCGCCAGCGGTCGAGCAGCTACCGGCGTCGGAGCACGACCGCGCGCGCACATCGAGCAGCGCTTCATGAGCGCATCGGCGACATGTACGCGCTGCAGTGGTCGGCCGACGCGGGGCGTCGCACTACCGGCGCGGCATCGAGTTCTGGCAGGCAGCAGGCAAGGAGAATCCCCAGACGGGAGCGCGTCTCTACGCCAAAGCTTCGCCGAGGCCCCAACGCGGTTCAGGGCGCCTTCAAGACACCGCCGTCCGAGCAGGAGGTCATCGGTTAGCATCGATGCCGGGCTCGCGCTGCTCGGGACCGAGGGCGATTCGATCGAGAAAGCACGCCTGCTGATGGCCAGGGCGTGCCTGCCTCAACCTGTCGGAACGGCGCGACGAGACCGAACTCCGGCGTGCGATCGAGAGTGGCAGGAAGGCGCTGCAGATCATGCATGCGCTGGGCTCTCCGCGCGATGTCTCCGCGGTCCTCGATGCTATAGGAGCGGCTACAGCGTATGTTGGCGACTTCCGCCGCTCTCGAGAGCCACCTCGCTCGACGCGAGCTGCGCGAACTAGATCGACGACCGGGCCGAGCTCATCGACATGAGTTGCATGCTGGCCAGGAGCTATGTCGCCGTCGGCGAGTACGAGCAGGCGGTGCGGGAGGCGCAACAGGCCGTCGACCTCGGGCAGATCGGTCTCGGCGGGTGGCACATCCACGCGTTGCTGTGGCGCAACGTGGGCCTATTTCTCATGGGACAAGTGGGACGAGGCCGCCGCGTCGTTTCAGGAGTTTCCTGAAGACCTGGGACAGGCTATGGGCGTATTTCATCAGACGTTCATTGGTGAGCTTCTTCCTTTTGGAGGCAGCCTCACAGCGCGCCGGGGACGACGAAGACACAGCGTCGAGGTCACGCCAGCATGGCGGAGGATTATGTCCTGCGTAGGCTTCTCGCACCTTCCTGCCTTAGTCCATCTGGCCCACGGCCGCGTGGACAAAGCTCGGTCCGCTCCGAAACGCTCGCCGCAGAGCACGGGCGGCTGATGCCAGTGGTGCAGACCAATCTCCTCGAGGTTTATGCGCCTGGAGGAACAGGGCGCGGAAGTCGAAGCGCGCGCCGACGCTGTGTTGTCGATGGCACAAAGAAGTGGTGCGCGCAAGGAACTGGCCGCAGGCGCACCGTGCGCTTGGAATCCACCTCACCTCCCTGCGCCGATGGCCTGAAGCCGAGCAGCAACTGACGCAGGCGTTGGGGATCTATCGAGGACTGGACACGCGATGGGAGGTCGGGCGCACCCTGCTATCACTTGGGTCTATTGCATCACCGCCGGTACTCCGGGGACGACCGCGATCAGGCAAAGGCCGTGCTGGACGAGGACGAACTCGATCTTTTCAGGTCTGGGTGACAGGTGCTACCAAGGGCGCGTCCTCGAGATCCTCGAACTGTTGTCTTAGAGCTCGAACAGCGGGCGATGCTAGGGGTGGGTTGGAATGACTAGCGACTCTGCACCGACGCTCACTCGTTAGTTATCTTTGCCTCCCGCACGACCTTGCCCCACTTCTGGCTCTCGCGCTCGATGTATTGCGCGAGCTCGTCGCGCGTGCCGGGCGCGGGATCCAGGCCGTGCTTGGCGAGCTCCGCGCTGACCTGCGGATCGTTCAGCACTTTCGTAAGCTCGCGATTCCAGAAATCGAGCAAATCCTTGGGCGTCTTGCCGGGCGCGACGAACGCGTACCAGTTGGTCGCCTCGAAGCCGGGATAGCCGGACTCCGCAACCGTCGGCACGCCGGGCATCGTCGACGTGCGCTTGGCGCCGGTCGTCGCGAGCGCGCGCAACTTGCCGGCATCGACGTGCGGAGCGACCGTGGACGGCACGCCGACGTACATGTCGATGCGTCCGCCGAGGAGGTCGGTCATCGCCGGCCCGCCGCCCTTGTAGGGGACGTGGAGCATATCGATGCCGGCGCGCTCCTTGAAGAGCTCGCCGGCGAGATGTCCCGCGCCGCCCACACCCGACGACGCATAGGTTGAGCTGGCCGGGCTTCTGCTTCGGCGAGCGCGACGAATTCCGCGAGCGTCTTCGCCGGCACGCCCGAATGCACGACGATCACGTTCGGGAACACGACGCCCATCGTGATCGGCGCGATGTCGCGCTTCGGATCGTAGGCGAGATCCTTGACGATGTGCGGCGCAACGGCTCATCGGGCCGACGGAGGTGAGGTGGATCGTGTAGCCGTCGGGCGGCGCCATGGCGATGTGCTGCGCAGCGATGTTGCCGCCGGCGCCCGCCTTGTTGTCGACGACGACCGACTGCCCGAGGTTCTCGCTGAGCTTCTGCGCGATGATCCGGGCGGCGGTATCGGTGCCTCCGCCCGGGGCGAAGCCGACGGTCAACGTGACGGGGCGACTCGGGAAGACTCTGCCCGCCGACCGCACCGGCAACGATCGAGGGCCACCGCGGCGAGCATCGTTCGCGTCGTGAACGTCATTCGAGACCTCGGACTATCGATCCTGACACGAGATGGCGCCGAAGCGGATGCGCCATCGGCCTGCGGATGCCTGCAGTCTTGGCACATCATGCTTGCGGACTCTCCGCCGCCGGCTGACCGCCCGGTTCGAATCGGCCCTCCGTCTGTCCATCTAGACGGGTTGCGGCATTCTTTCCGGCGATTCGCCCGAGACCGAGCCGTTGGTGAGCCCCGAGCCGCCGGGGTAGTTGAACCAGAAGATGCCGCCAACCAGCTCGCCCGCCGCGTAGAGGCCGCTGGATCGGCTCGCCGTCCGAGCTGATCACCTGGCCGCTGGTGTTGATCTTCAGGCCGCCGAACGAGAAGGTGATGCCGCAGGTCACCGCGTAGGCCTCGAACGGCGCGGTGTCGAGCGTGTTCGCCCAGTTGGACTTGTTCACCTCGAGGCCCTTGGTGCAGCGCCCGTCCTTGACGTTCGGGTTGAACGGGATCTGCGTCTGCACCGCGTCGTTGTACTTCCTGAGCGTTTCGAGCGCAGTTTTCTGGTCGGTGTCGTCGAGCTTCGACACCAGCTCCTCCGAGCGTGTTGGCGGTGACCTTGGTCACCTGCTTGATGCGGTACTCGTCGCGCAGCTGCTGCTTCACCTTGCCGTCGAAGATCTGCCAGGCGAACTGCCGGGGCTGCTGCAGGATGACGCGGCCGTACTTCGCATAGGTGTAATTCCTGAAGTCCGCGCCCTCGTCGACGAAGCGCTTGCCCTCGGCGTTGATGTAGACGCCCCATGGGTACGAGTGCTTCTGGAAGCCGTCGCCGACCGCGAGGTCGCCGGTTTCCGGCGCGTTGCGGTCCCACGCCACCGCGTGGCAGCCCGACCAGTTGCCGTGCGCCGCGGCGCCGATGTCGAGCGCCATGCGGATGGCGTCGCCGGTGTTGAAGCGCGTGCCGCGAACCTTGGCGAGTTCCCAGCCCGGGCCCAGGTAGCGCGTGCGCCACTCGGTGTTCGCCTGGAAGCCGCCCGCCGCGAGGACCACGGCCTTGCCTTTGACTTCCAGGGTTTTGTGGTTCTTCCTGACCACCACGCCGTGGACACCGTCGTCGTCGGCGATGAGCGAAAGCGCGCGCGCGTTGTACCAGACCTCGATGCCGTGCTTCTTCGCGATCTGCGTGAGCGAATCCACCAGGCCCGGGCCGCCGCCCACCGCCTCGAGCGTGAGCCCGCCCCAGAACTTGAACTTGCCGCCGACATTGAACGCCTGCCGGCCCCAGGCCGCGGTGAAGCGCACGCCCTTCTTGCGCATCCACAGCACCGTGGGATGGCTCTGCTTGACGAGGATCTCGGTCAGGTCGGGATCGCAGCGGTACTCGGTGACGCGCGCCATGTCGTCGAAGAACTGCTCTTCGGTGTAGGTGCCGAAATCGGATCGCGCCACCTCTTCTTCCGACAGGTCGATGAGCGGGCGCAGGTCGTCGACGCCGTTGTAGGCGATGCGCATCAGCCCGGCGGTGAAGCGCGAGTTACCGCCGGATTCTTCCTCGGCCGCCCTTTCGAGGACCAGGACCTTTGCACCCGACTCCTGTGCCGACAGCGCCGCGCACAGCGCCGCGTTGCCGCGCACCGACGATGATCACATCCCATGGTTGCATTGGAGCGCCCTCTTGATCTGTATTGGTGGCGGAGCAGCGGCCAAGCGTGGAGACCACCCCAACCTCTCGCCCGTCCGTGTTCAGCCCTCCTTTTTCTCGGCAGGATGAGGATGGGCGCGACGGATGGTCGGGGACACGACTTTAGCGGAGACGTGAAAGTCCCAGACCGCGGCACCACCGCTTGCAGCGAACTCGGCCACGAGCTTCGGAACATCATCGAGTTTCGTGAAGGTCTTTCCCTCGAGCCCGAATCCGCGCGCGACGCCCGCGAAGTCGCAATAGCCGAACACCGAACCGTCCTCGGGCATCCCCTCTGCGCGGAGCTTGTGCAGCTCGGAGCCGTAGGCGCCGTCGTTCATCACGACGATCAGGATGTTCAGCCGATGGCGCTTGATGGTTTCGAGCTCCTGCACATGCATCATCAGGCTGCCGTCACCGTCGAACAGGACGACGGTCCGATCGGGCCGCGCCGCCGCGACTCCCATGGCGAACGAGATGCCGTTGCCGATCGCGCCGAACTCGCGGATGGTGAGAAACCTCTCCTGTGGACGCGAAGGCATCTGGGCGAAGAACCACGAGCAGTGGCCGCTCGAGTTCACGATCTCCCAGTCGTGCGGCAAGGCCTTTTCCAGCGCTTCGACCACGTCGCGCGGGTCGAGCAGCCCCGGCTCGATCTCGAAAACGTGCCCGTCGGGCTTCGAGTCGCGGATGCGCGCAGCAATCGCATCGCTCCGCCAGCTCTGGTTCCGGATCGGCAACGCTGCCGTCAACGCCTCGACTCCCAGACGCGCGTCGGCCCGCAGGTGATGACGTGCCACTTCCTGGCCTTGACTGACCGCGACAGGGTCGACATCGATCTGCAGCATCTTCGCCTTCGGCCAGAGCTGCCCGCCGCCGCCCGCGTGGTAAGCGAGCGAACAGCCGACGGCGACGACGAGGTCAGCCTGGGCGAGGTACTCGAGCCCGGCTTCCGGTGTGAAGCTGCCCGAAATGCCGATGCAAAAGGATCATCGTGGAACAGCCCTCTCGCGGGAAGCGTCGTAGACAGCAGTCCACCGGTCTTGGCCGCCAACGCCCGGCAGGCGGCTGCCGCGCCGGCTTCAACCGCACCCAGACCGGCGAGCACGACGACCCGTTCGGCGCGGGCGACCAGTTGCGCCGCGCCGGCCACGTCGTCGAGATGCGGCGGAATCGGCGAAGGCCGCGGCAACAATTTGTGCGAGGGCGTGGGCAAGTCCGCAGGCCCGTCCCAAGGCCGGGCCTGCAGATCGAACGGAATGCCGATTACCACGGGGCGACGTTCGCGACGCGCCTGCAGGAACGCGTCGCGTACTGCAACAGGCATGCGCTCGGGCATGTGCAGGCTGTGATACGCGGCCCCGGTTGCGGCGATGAGCGGTGCCTGGTCGATTTCCTGGTTATACCAACCGCTCTTCAGCGGCGCCTCCCCGGCAAACACCACCAGCGGCAGATGGGCACGCACCGCTGCGGGAAGCGCCGTGATCAGTTGCGTCACACCGGGCCCGCACGTCACGGTCGCCACGCCCACATCCCAGTTCTTTCGTGAGTACGCCATGGCGGCAGCGAGCGCGCAATGCTCGTGCCTGACATACACCATGCGACATCCCTCCTCGGACAAGCGCGAGGCCCAATTCATGTTGGCATCCCCGAGTAGAGCAAAGCATGTTCGCACACCTTCCTGCGCGAAGGCCTTGGCGAGGACGTCGTACAGGCGGGGCTTGACTTCGTTCTTCATCGTCGCAACTCCTCGATTGGAAGCCTCGTGAGCCGCGGCCGTGCGCGAAGCGCTCAATCCAGCGAGCGACCCGCAAGCTCGATTCGCCGGCAGGCCTCGTGCAGGTTCGGGAGCGACGTCGCGAACGACAGGCGAAAGTACGGGGACAGCCCGTAACCGGCACCATTGGGCACGGCGACGCCGGACTCGAGCAGATAGGCCGTGACGTCCTCGTCACTGACCAGGCGCTGGCCCGCCGGCGTGCACCGGCCGATCCAATCGGCGCAGGAGACATAGACGTAGAACGCGCCATGCGGCCGCGTGTGCGTCAGGCCCGGACTCGCTTCGAGGAGCGCCACCACCGCGTCGCGGCGCGCCTCGAACTCAGCGGAGCGTTGCGCGACGATGTCCTGCGGGCCGTTGAGGGCGGCGACCGCTGCCGCCTGGCTGATCGACGAAGGGTTGAGCGAGCACTGCGCCTGCATGCGCGCCATGGCCCGGATCAGGCTCGCCGGTCCGGCGCCATAGCCCAGCCGCCAGCCCGTCATCGCGTATGCCTTGGAGACCCCGTTCACGATGAGAATCCGATCGGCGAGCTGTGGCGCGACTTCGGCGAAAGTCGAGAAGCGGCGTCCGTCGAACAGGATGTGCTCGTAGATGTCGTCGGCCAGCACCCACACGTGCGGATGGCGCTCCAGCACCGCGGCGAGCGCACGCAGCTCGTCGGCCGAGTACACGGCGCCGGTCGGATTGGACGGCGAGTTGAGCATCAGCCACTTGGTGCGTGGCGTGATCGCCGCATCGAGCTCGCCGGCGGTCAGCTTGAAGTCATTCTCGGATCGCGTGGTCACCCAGACGGGTACGCCCTCGGCGAATTCGGTCATGATCGCGTAGGCCACCCACGAGGGCGCAGGAATCACGACCTCGTCACCCGGATCGAGCGTGGCCATCAGGGCGTTGTACAGAATCTGCTTGCCGCCCGCCCCGACCGAAATGTTCTCCGCCTGGTACGCGAGGCCATTCTCGCGATGAAACTTGGCGACGATCGCCTGTTTCAACTCGGGCGTGCCATCCACCGGTGTGTAGCGCGTCCGGCCCGTCGCGCATCGCCCGATGAGCCGCTTCGATGATGTGCTCGGGCGTGTCGAAATCGGGCTCGCCCTGGGAGAGCCCGATGATGTCGCGGCCCGCGGCACGCAGCTCCCGCGTGCGCTGGGCGGAGGACGCCGAGGCCGAGATCTTCGCCCGGCCCACGCGGCTCGAAAGGAAGGCCACGCTAGTTCGCAACGATGGCGGCGTCGCGGACGACGCGCGACCATTTGTCCCGCTCGCGCCGGATGTGCTCCGCGAACGCCTCGGGCGTTCCGCCCATCGCCTCGGCGCCCTGTTCCGTTAGCTTCTGGCGCATCTCGGGCGTGGCGAGAATCGCATTGATCTCACGGTTCAGTCGCGCGATCACGTCCCGCGGCGTTCCCGACGGTACGGCGATGCCGCTCCAAGAGAGCGACTCGTAGCCCGCTACTCCGGACTCGGCGACCGTCTTCACGTCGGGCAATGCGGGTGTGCGCTTCAGCCCGGTGACCGCCAGAACGTTGAGCTTGCCACTCTGGATGTACGACACCGCGCCGGGCATGTTCTCGAACATCATCGATACGCGTCCGGTGATGAGGTCCGGCAGCGCCTGGCCGCTGCCCTTGTACGGAACGTGCAGCAGGTCGATGCCGGCCATCGACTTGAAGAGCTCCCGCCGACATGTGCGTCGAGGATCCCGCGCCGGACGACGCAAAGGTCAGTTTCCCGGAGCGGCCTTCGCGGCCGCGATGAGATCGCCGACGCTCTTCAGCGGCGAGTCCGCCGGAACGATCAGAACGTTGGTGATGGACGCGATGTAGCTGACGGGCTCGAGATCCTTCGCGGCGTCGTAATTCAGGTTCCGGTACAGGGAGTTGTTGATCGCCATGACGCCGGTTGTCGCCATCAGCAGCGTATAGCCGTCCGGCGGTGATTTCGCCACGATTTCGGCGCCGATGTTGCCGCCGGCACCCGGGCGATTGTCGATGACCACCGGCTGGCCCAGGCCCGCCGCGAGCCGCTCACCGATCAGACGCGCGAAGATGTCGGTCGATCCGCCTGGGGCAAAAGGAACGACGATGCGCAAGCTCCGAGACGGATAGGTCTGAGCGTGGAGGCTGGACGCAAACGCCGCGACCAGCGCGACCAGGGCGATCAGGGTGGTGAGTTTTGCTCGCATGCGATCCGCTCCCGGTCTACTGCTGCACGGGCCGACGAGCGCCGGCCGTGAGAAGTGGGAGTATCTCGCAAAATTGAGCGCTTCAGGGCGGCCGCGAGACGTGCTCGACCTATTCGACGGTCGCTCCCGAGGCGCGCACGACGGTGCGCCACTTCTCGTATTCCCGCTGCACGAAATCGCGAAACTGCGCGGGCGTACCGCCCACCGGATCTGCGCCTTCCTGGACGAGCTGCTGCGAGACCGCCGGGACGGCGATGGCGTCGTTCACGCCCTTGTTGATCTGCGCGATGACGATCTCGGCCGTGCCTTTGGGCGCAAAGAAGCCGAACCACGAGCCCGCTGCGAACCCCGGGTAACCGCTCTCTGCAACGGTCGGCACGTCGGGCATCGAGCGCGACCGCGTCGCGCTGGTCACGGCGATCGCGCGGAGCTTGTCGGCGCGAATGTGCGCGATGACGGAGGGAATGGTCGCGAACATGAATTGCACGCGGCCCGACAGGAGGTCGTTCAAGGCTTCAGCCCCTTTGTAGGGTATGTGCACCGCCTCGAACCTCGCCTGTTGCGAAAGCATGAAGCCCGACAGATGCGACGAGGTGCCAATGCCTGTCGATCCGTAGCTCAGCTTGCCCGGGTTGGTCTTGGCGTAAGCGACGAACTCCGCGACCGTCGTCGCCGGCAGCGACGGATGCACGACCAGAACGTTCGGCACGTCCGCGATCTGCACGATGGGAACGAGGTCGGCGATTGGGTTGTAATCGAGCTTCTTGTACAGCGTCGGATTGATCGCGATGGGTCCGACGGAGTCGACGATCAGGGTGTAGCCGTCCGGCGCCGCACGCACCGCCATCTCGGTGCCGATATTGCCCTCGGCACCCGGGCGGTTGTCGACCACGAACGGCTGCCTGAACCGCTCGGCTAGCTGCGCGCCGATGCTGCGCGCGAGGACGTCAGTGGTGCCGCCGGCGGTGAATGCGACGATTACGCGCACGGGACGCGACGGATAGTCCTGCGCCGCGCACACAACGGCGCAAGTGGAAAGCACAAGCGCCGCTAGCTGCGGTAGGAAGGATCGATGCGTTCGAGCTTGCGCAGGAGCGCGGGCCACTCCATCAGGCCGTATGGTCGACGTGTGCCGCGCTGGGTAGATTGTTCCATGTGGCCTCACGATCGGTTGCGGCGGCGGCTGATGCCGGTGGTACCGATCGATCGCTGTGGTGCGACGCTGCGCATCATTCAGCTCGCGAATTAGGGTCTATGAACAAACGCCCCAGCGCGCGCTGTCGGCGCGCGCGCACGCACGTCCGACGCCCTGCCGCTGAACTGCCGTCGATACCAGCGTGAAAACCCGCTCGGCGCCGCGAAGCCGAGCAGCGACGACACCTCGGCGAGCGAACGATCGCGATCCTTCAAGTAACGCTCGGCGAGCTCCCGCCGGACGGTGTCGACGATCGCCGGAAAAGGTCTGGCCGTCGCTCGCGAGACGGCGGTGGATGGTCCGCCGGTCCACGCCCAGATGCTGCGCCACGCGTTCGATCGTGCACGAGCCGCTGCCGAGCAGCATCACGACCAGCTGCCGCACCTGACCCGCACATGTCGTCGGCAGAGCCCGCCAGGCTTGCTTCGAGCAACTGCTGCGCATACTTCGCCATCGCCGGATCGGCGTTGGAATTCGGCCGATCGAGGTCGGCACGCGCGCACACGATGCCGTTGAAGTCGTGTCCGAACTCCACGTTGCGGCCGAACACGCGCTCGTGCACCGAACGGTCGGCGGGCGCGTCGTGCGCGAAGCACACGCGCCGCGGCCGCCAGTCCGGCCCGAGCAGCGTGCGCAGCATCCGGAACGCGACGCCGATCGCGAGCTCCGTCGACTGCCGCACCGGGCCCGCATGGCCGACGATCAGCTCCTCGCGCAGCACGACGACGTCGCCCGCTTCCTCGATCGCGAGCAGCAGCGACCGCGTTGAGCCGGCGCCCGTAGCGCGCGAACGCCTCGACGGCGAGTCTCAGCGTCGGCTGCTCGCGAACGAGCAGCCCGAGCGGGCCGAGATGGGAAAGGCGTCGCGCCTCGGCCATGAGCAGGCCGAACGCTTCGACGCCGCTTCGATCCGCCGACGCCTCCAGCAGGCGGCGAACCGCGTCGATCGGGATCTTGATTTCCGGCATCTTCCAGGCAGCGTTGCGGCAGGTCGAATTCGCGCAGCATGCGTCCCGGATCCAGGCCGGCGCGACGCGCGACGTCGGCGTAGTAGGTGAGGCTCCCGCTGCGAATCAGCCTGGGCATGAGGAACTTTCCGGGGCGTCCCGAAAAGATAAGCGTATGTCACCGCGGATCAATTGGCAATGCGGGTGATTGCCGGACAATGCCATGCCATCGACCAATCCGCAGGACTCGGGCGCAAAGAAACCCGAGCAACAACCGACCTTGGCTCCTCTGGGGAGCATGGAACTGAAGACCGATGAGCCTCGCGATTCACCACGCCGCCTACGACCCCGCCGACCATCGTCCGGCGCCGCGCCGCTACGCATGGTCGGTCTTCGCGATCATCTTCGCGCTGATGGTCGTCGACTACGTCGACCGCCAGGTCGTGGTCTCGATGTTCCCTCATCTCAAGGCGCAGTGGGATCTGTCGGATCGCCAGCTGGGCGCGCTCGTTTCGATCGTCTCGATCACCGTCGCGCTGGGCGCGGTGCCGCTGTCGTTCCTCGCCGACCGGTGGAGCCGGGTGAAGAGCATCTTCCTCATGGCGATGGTCTGGAGCCTCGCGACGATCGGGGCTGGATTCGCCGGAAGCTACGCGCAATTGATGGGTGCCCGCAGCGTCGTTGGCCTGGGCGAAGCCGCCTACGGAACCGTCGGCATGGCGCTTCTGGCAAGCCTGTTTCCGCCGCGGATGCGCAGCACGGTGCTCGGCGCGTTCCTCGCCGCCGGCATGTTCGGATCGGTGCTGGGCGTAATGCTGGGCGGGTTCATCGCCGATCGCTGGGGCTGGCAGGCCGGGTTTTGGCGCTGTCGGCATTCCCGGGCTCTTGCTCGCGCGTCGTGTTCCTCCTGGTCGTCCGCGACTACAAGACGGTGGCGCTGCCCTCGGCCGGCGGAAGCGACGCGAAGCCGCGCATGACGGCGCGGGCGGTGATCGCCGAGCTCCTTCGGCCGCGCACCGCGCTCGTAACGTGCATCGGTGCCGGATTGAATCTCCTGGTGGTTTCGACGATGTACTCGTGGCTGCCGAGCTACTTCAACCGTTTCTACGGCCTCGCACCGGACCAGGCGGGCCTCAAGACGGCCATCGTCGTGCTGGTCGGCGGCGTCGGCGCTCTCCTCTGGAGCACGGTTGCCGATCGCTTGAGCGCGCGCATGCCCCGGGCGAGGCTCATCGTGCCGGCGATCGCCGCGGTCGCGACGACCGCATTGATGATGGCGGCCTTCGCGGGCCTGCAGCCGGGGCCGGTGCAGTTTGCGCTGATCGTCGCCGGAGCCCTCGTCATGGCCGCGAGCGTGGGCCCGACCGACGCGGTCGTCATCGACGTCATCCACCCGGCGCTGCGGGCGACGGGAGCCTCGATCCTGTCGCTGATGCGGAACCTCTTCGGCCTCGCGGGCGGTCCGCTCCTCACCGGAGCGCTGTCCGACGCCTATGGATTGCAGTTCGCAATGGCGGTGATACCGCTGTTCGGCCTTCTCGCCGCTGCGATGTACATGGTCGCCGCACGCACTTACGTGGCTGACTTGAAGAGGCTCGAGCGAATCGAGCCGGCTCTCGAACCGGAAATGAAAGCGCAGGCAGCCTGACCCATGGACCGCAACGACGACATCGCGATGAACAAGTCACCGAAATCCGCTCCGCGCCGCGTGCGCGAGCGCAAGCCGGTCACGGGCAACTGGAATCCCGATTGGGAGCCGTTCGCCAAGCTCGATCCCGCCTGGACCGAGAAGGTGATCGCGATGGCGATCGCGCCGGCAGTCGCGGGCGCCCTCGATGCGAAGACGATCGAGCTGATCGGCATCGCGCTCGACGTCTCGTGCACGAACATGTACGCGCCCGGCGTGCGCCGGCACATCCAGCGCGCGCTGAAGGCCGGCGCGACGAAGCAGGAAATCACCGCCGTCCTGCAACTCGCGGCGCTGCAAGGGGTGCACAGCATGTGCCTCGGTGCGCCGATCCTGCTCGAGGAACTCGAAGCTCGCGAGCAGCGCGCAGGCTGACATTCGTCCCCAAACGAACCGACACACACCGACATAACCGCAAAGGACACGGACATGAACTTTCTCGACGGATCCCTCTTCCCCGAAAACCAGCAAAAGCTCGTCATCACCGCCGCACCGTACGGCCCCGAGTGGATGCCTTCGGACTTTCCGGAAGACATCCCGGTCACGATGGAAGCGCAGGTCCAGAAGGCGGTGGATTGCTACAACGCCGGCGCCACGGCGCTGCACCTGCACGTGCGCGAGCTCGACGGCAAGGGCTCCAAGCGCCTGTCCATGTTCAACGAGCTGATTGCCGGCGTGCGCAAGGCCGTGCCGGACATGATCATCCAGGTCGGCGGCTCGATCTCCTTCGCGCCCGAGACCGACGGCGCGGCTGCCAAATGGCTGTCCGACGACACGCGCCACATGCTGGCCGACCTCGATCCGAAGCCGGACCAGGTGACGGTGACCGTCAACACCTCGCAGATGAACGTCATCGAGCAGATGGACGTCGAGGACATCGCCGGCACCACGCTGGCCGAGCCCGATGAACTTCCGCGCCTACTCCAACATGATCGTGCCCTCGACGCCCAGCTTCTTCGAGGAGCATGTGCGCCGCCTCACCAAGGCCGGCATCCAGAGCGCCTTCCAGTTCTACAACATCAACAGCTACGAGACCGTCGAGCGCCTGATCCGCCGCGGCGTCTACAAGGGCCCGCTGGTGATGAACTGGGTGGCGATCGGCGGCGGCATGGACCAGCCGACGATCTACAGCCTGGCCAACTTCCTGCGCGCCATTCCCGACGGCTCGATGCTGACGGTCGAGAGCAGCATGCGCAACGTGCTGCCGATCAACATGATGGGCATCGCGATGGGCCTGCACGTGCGCTGCGGCATCGAGGACAACCTCTGGAACCAGTCCCGCACCGGCCAAGATGACCACCGTGCAGCAGATCGAGCAGCTGGTGCGCATCTCCCGTGAGTTCGGCCGCGAGGTGGCCAACGGCAAGGAAGCGCGCGAGATCTGCAAGATCGGCGTGTTCTACGACACGGTGGAAGAGACGCTGGCCGCCAACGGCTTCGCCCCGAACGCCAAGGGCCGGCAGCAGGGCTTCCTGCGCAAGGTCGCGTGAGGCGACCATGGCACACGCAATCCGGTTTCACAAGGCGGGCGGGCCCGAGGTGCTGCAGCTCGAGGAAGTTGCCGTCGGCAACCCCGGGCCCGGCCAGGCGCGGCTTCGGCACGTCGCCGTCGGCCTCAACTTCGCCGACACGTACTTTCGCGCGGGTCTGTACCCGGTTCCGCTGCCGAACGGCATGGGCGTCGAGGCGGCCGGCGTGGTCGAGGCGGTTGGTGACGGCGTGACGAACGTCGTGCCCGGCGACCGCGTGACCTACACGGGCTTCTCAACACGCTCGGCGCGTACAGCACCGAGCGGATCATCCCGGCAGCGCCTCTGATCAAGCTGCCGCCGGAAATCTCCTGCGAGACGGCGGCGGCGATGACGATGCGCGGACTCACGTCGGCGTACCTGATGCGTCGCGTCTGGCCGCTGCGCGCGGGCGACATCGTCCTGGTGCACGCCGCGGCCGGCGGTGTCGGGCTGATCGTTTCGCAGTGGGCGAAGCTGCTGGGCCTCACGGTCATCGGCACGGTGTCGACCGAGGCCAAGGCCGACGTCGCACGCGCCCACGGCTGCGATCACGTCATCAATTCTCGTCGGCGAGGACATCGCGAAGCGCGTTCGCGAGCTGACCAACGGCGTCGGCGCGACGGTCGTCTACGACAGCATCGGCAAGGACACGTTTGCCGCCTCGCTCGACTCGCTGAAACGGCGCGGCCTGCTGGTGTGCGTGGGCACGGCCTCGGGCCCGATCCCGCCGATCGATGCGATGCAGCTCGCGCTCAAGGGCTCGGTCTTCGTCACGCGGCCGGCGCTCGCCGACTACATCGCGGACCCGGCGGAGAAGAGCGAGCTCGCCGGCGAGCTGTTCGGCCACGTCGCGGCGGGCCGGATCAAGATCGAGATCAATCAGCGCTACGAGCTGAAGGACGCGGCGCAAGCGCATCGCGATCTCGAAGCGCGCAGGACGACCGGTTCGTCGATCTTCACCATTTGACGGAGCGACACACATGACGACCGCAACCGCCCCCGCCCACATCACCACGCGCGGTTCCATCAAGGTCGAGCCGCTGACGTGCACGATCGGCGCGGAGCTTTCCAACGTGAACCTCGGTGCCGCCTCGCGCGATGCCGAGCTCGTCGCCGAGATCCGCTCGCTGCTGCTCAAGCACAAGGTCGTGTTCTTCCGCGACCAGGACATCACGCGCGCCGAGCACGTCGCGTTCGCGCGGCACTTCGGCGAGCTCGAGGACCATCCGGTCGCCGGAAGCGACCCGGACAACCCGGGGCTCGTGCGCATCTACAAGTCGCCCGACAGCCCGATCGACCGCTACGAGAACGCGTGGCACACCGACGCCACGTGGCGCGAGAAGCCGCCGTTCGGCTGCGTGCTCCGCTGCGTCGAATGTCCGCCGGTCGGCGGCGACACGATGTGGGTCAACATGGCCGAGGCGTACAACCGCCTGCCCGAGCACGTCAAGACGCAGATTGCCGGACTGCGCGCGCGCCACAGCATCGAGGCGAGCTTCGGCGCCGCGATGCCGATCGAGAAGCGCCTTGCGCTCCACGCCCAGTTTCCCGACGCGGAGCACCCGGTGGTGCGCACGCATCCCGAGACCGGCGAGAAGATCCTGTTCGTCAATGCGTTCACGACGCATTTCACGAACTACCACACGCCGGCGAACGTGCGCTTCGGCCAGGATGCGAACCCCGGCGCGAGCCAGCTGCTGAGCTACCTCGATGAGCCAGGCCTACATCCCCGAGTTCCAGGTTCGCTTCCGCTGGAAGAAGAACAGCATGGCGTTCTGGGACAACCGGAGCACGCAGCACTACGCGGTGATGGACTACCCGCCCTGCCACCGCAAGATGGAACGCGCCGGCATCATCGGCGACACCCCGTACTGATCACCGGAGTCATCTGATGTATCGGCATCTGCTGGTCCCACTCGACGATTCGCCGCTCGCGGTCGACACCGTTCACCAGGCCGTCACGTTCGCCAAGACACTCGGCGCGAAAGTGACGTTCTTCCACGCGCAGGCGGACTACGGCGCGTCGAGCATCGGCGCGCTCGAGCGCGTGATGTCGCCCGCGACGTTCAACGAGCACATGGCGGGCGAGGCGCGGGCGATCCTGGCGAAGGCCGAAGTGGTCGCCCGGGTGGCCGGCGTTCCGCACGACTCCGCCGTCATGACGAGCGACCGGCCGCACGAGGCCATTCTGCACGCCGCCGAGGCGCGCGGTTGCGACCTGATCTTCATCGCCTCGCACGGCCGCCGCGGCATCAAGGGTCTGATGCTCGGCTCGCAGACGCAGAAGGTGCTCCAGCTGACGACGATTCCGGTGCTGGTGTCGGCGGTCGAAAGCAACTCTGCCGTCGGCGGAGATGCTTGCGCCGCTCACGACGATCCGCGACGAGCACCGCTCGATCGCCGCGGTCATCCACGGGCTCGAATTCGTCGCCCGGCAAGCGCGCGATCAGGGAACGCCGCCGTCGTTTCCGCTGCTGCGCGCGATGCTGCACTACCTCGTGGCGTTTCCGGAGAAGCTGCATCATCCGAAGGAAGACGCGTACCTGTTCCGCAAGCTGCGCGAGCGCACGAGCGAGTTCGACGCGACGCTCGACGAGCTCGAGCGCCAGCATGTGACCGGCCACCGGCTCGTCGAAGAACTGGCGCGGAGCATCGACGCCTACGAGGCGAGACCCGCTGGCCGGCCTCGACAGGATTCTCGGAGGCCGTCGACCGGTTTTCGACATCGCAGATCCAGCACATGGCGCTCGAAGCCAAGGTCATCATCCCGGCCGCGCGCGTGCACCTGACCCGCGAAGACTGGGCGGAAATCGGCGCGGCGTTCGCCGCGAACGGCGATCCGCGCTTCTCGGTGGACAACGACGAGGAGTTCCGCGAGCTGTTCGTGCGAATCGTCAATCTCGCGCAGGCACCGGTCGCAAGCGCACCGGCCCGCGGCTGAAGCAACATGCAATTCGACAACTCACTTGGGAGACGCAAGACCATGCAACACCAATCGACAGCAGTTCCGCGCGCCGCAGCGCATCGACGACGGGCGACCGCGCTCGCCATAGCGGCGTTGTTCGCCGCGTCCGGCGCCGTCCAGGCGTTCGACATCGACACCGGCAATCCGGACATCCAGATGCGCTGGGACAACACGGTGCGCTACAACCTCGGCGTCCGGGCCCAGTCGCAGGACAGCAAGATCATCGGCAGCCCGAACTACGACGACGGCGACCGCAACTTCGACAAGGGCTCGCTCGTCGCCAACCGGTTCGACGTGCTGTCCGAGTTCGACTTCGTCTACAAGCGGCAAATGGGATTTCGCGTGAGCGCGCGCCGGCTGGTACGACAACGCGTACAACCATCTCGACAACACCAATACCGCGACGGCGAACACGCTGGTCAACGGCTTGCCCGTTGCCGGTGTCCTGAGCGACTACACGAAGCGCTACGCCAAGGGCGCCTCGGGCGAATGGCTCGACGCGTTCGTGTTCGCGAATTTCGACGTCGGCGACGTGCCGGTCAACATCAAGGCCGGCCAGCACACCGTCTACTGGGGCGACAGCCTGCTGCTCGGCGGCGCGATCCACGGCGTGTCGTACGCACAGAACCCGCTCAACGTCTGGAAGGGCTTTGCGACTCCGGGCAGCGAAGCGAAGGAGCTGTTCATGCCCCGCGGCGGCATCACGGCGCAGGTGCAGCCGCTCAAGGAGCTGTCGATCGCCGGGCAATGGTTCTACAACTGGCAGGCCGATCGCATTCCGGAATCGGGCAGCTACCTGACGATTCAGGATCCGCTCAATTTCGGCGGCGATTCGTTCATCTTCGGACCTAATCCGCTCGCCGCGGCGATTCCCGGCGCGCCGTCGTACCTGCGCCTTTGGCGCGGGCAGGACATCAAGCCGAAGACGAACTCAACTGACCTGGGCGACTGGGGCGTGTCGGCGCGCTGGAGCCCCGACTGGCTCGACGGCACGCTCGGCTTCTACTACCGCAATGCGACCGATGTCTTTCCTCAGGCGATGGCGACGCCCGGCGTCGCTGCGGTGCCGGCGGCGGTCTGCTCGGCGCGCGGCGGCATGCCGTTGCCGGGCGGCACGCTCTGCTTCGTCAATCCCGAACGCGACCACGGTCGCCGACCTGCAGAAATTCGGCAAGCTCGGCCTCTACAACGGCGCGTACGGCGACAACATCCACATCTACGGCATCACGCTGGCGAAGAGCATCGCCGGGCGTGAGCGTCGGCGCGGAGCTCTCGTATCGGCAGAACATGCCGCTCGCGAGCGACCCGGTCCAGGTGCTCCCCGCGGCATTCGTGCCGCTCGTACCCGGCTCGATCGCGACGACGGCGGTGCCCACGAGCGGCACGCCTGGCGCGCTGGGCGATACCATGCACGGCGTGCTCAACGCGGTGAACATCTTCCCGTCGACCCCGCTGTTCGATACCGCGGTGCTCGCGGGCGAGCTCACCTGGATGCAGTGGTTGAAGGTGACTCAGAACGAGGCGGTGTTCAAGGGCCGCAGCAACTACACGCAGATCGACAAGGTCGTCGAAGAACTTCGTCGGTCTCGCGATCAACTTCACGCCGACGTGGTTCCAGGTCTTTCCGGGCGTCGACCTGCTTGCACCGATCACCTGGAGCCAGGGCATTTCGGGCAACGCGGCCGTCCTGTTCGGCGGCAGCGAGGGCGGCGGCAACTGGAGCGCCGGCGTCGCCGCCGACATCTACCAGAAGTACCGGATCGATCTCAAGTACAGCGGCTATTACGGCGACTATTCGACGACCCCGACCGCCGCCACGCCCAGGGCGGCGTGCTGGGCGTGCCCAACGGAGCGAACGCTTCGCTCTCCGATCGCGGCTGGGTGTCGCTCACGCTCAAGACGACTTTCTAACCAAGGACAAGCCATCATGTTTCGAACGAACATTGCTGGCCGCGAGCTTCGCGGCGATCTTCAGCGGCGCCGCATTGGCGGCGGTTTCGGCCGACGAGGCGAAGCAACTCGGCACGACGCTGACCGCCGGTCGGCGCGGAAAAGGCCGGCAACAAGGACGGCACGATTCCCGAGTACACCGGCGGCATCAAGGCGCCGGCGGACTTCAAGGCGGGCAGCGGCTTTCGTCCCGATCCGTTCGCGAGCGAGAAGCCTCGCCTCGTCATCACCGGCAAGGACATGGCGGCGCACGCCGACAAGCTGACCGAAGGCACCAAGGAGCTGCTCAAGCGCTACCCGACGATGCGCGTGGACGTCTATCCGACGCATCGCACGGTGGCGGTGCCGCAGCGCGTTCTCGACAACACCGCGAAGAACGCCACCGGCGCGAAGACCGTCGACGGCGGCGTCGCGCTCGAGAACGTCATGGCCGGCTATCCGTTCCCGATTCCGAAGACGGGCTCCGAGGCGATCTGGAACCACCTGCTGCGCTACAACGGCCTGGGCTACGACAACCCGCGCTACGAGAACTGGAACGTCGACGCGGCCGGCGTGCCGACGATGGCCGTGACCGCCGACGCGAACTGGGCGTGGCCGATCTACGATCCGAAGAAGACCGGGGCCGATCAACGCCAGCGATCCGTACTGGCTCAGCAAGCTGCAACTACGTCGGTCCGGCCCGCCGCAACGGCGAAGCGCTGCTGCTGATCGACGCCGTCAACCCGCTGAAGCAGCCGCGCCGCGCGTGGCAGTACCTGCCCGGCCAGCGCCGCGTCAAGCTCGCGCCGGACCTCGCGTACGACACGCCGAATCCCGGCGCCGCCGGCGCCGGCACGTACGACGACGTGTCGGTGTTCAACGGCGCGATCGACCGCTACGACTGGAAGCTCGTCGGCAAGAAGGAGATGTACGTTCCGTACAGCAGCTATCGGCTGACGTACCACAAGACGGCGGCGGACATCACGAAGCCCAATCACCTCAATCCGGACTTCGTGCGCTGGGAACTGCACCGCGTCTGGGTGGTCGAGGCGACGCTCAAGGCCGACAAGCGCCACATCTATTCAGCAAGCGGACGTTCTATCTCGACGAGGACAGCTGGACGGCGCTCGCGTCCGACCAGTACGACGCGCGCGGCCAGCTCTACCGGTCGAGCTTCGCGTACCCGTCGTACAGCTACGACGCGCAGGCGCCGTTCGGCGACACGTTCGCGATCTACGACTTCAGCTCGGGCGTCTACAACATCACCGGTCTCTTCGGTCCGCACAACGGGTCTGAAGTACATGACCGAGCTGCCGAAGGACAGCTTCTGGTCGTCCGAGGCGCTCGCCGGTGCGGGTCTGCGCTGACGGGATCTCCATCAACCTTCACACGCCACACCCGGCGCGAGGCGCGAGCCGCGTCGCGCCGGGCGCGGCTGATATCGACACTCGAATCATGATCGCCTTCCGCATGGCAGTGTCCGCGCTCGTTCTCGCGCTTGCGGCAACGTTGTCGGCGCCCGCAATCGGCGCCGGCTTCGTCGATCCGCTCGATGCACCGGCGACGCAATCCCCGCTCGCCGCACGAAGTCTGCTGCAGGGGGTGGCGAAAGCCGGAAGCCGCATCGTTGCGGTCGGCCAGCGCGGCCATGTCGTCTATTCGACCGACAGCGGAGCGAGCTGGAAGCAGGCGAGCGTGCCGGTGAGCTCGGACCTGACCGCAGTGTTCTTCGTCGACGACAAGCAGGGCTGGGCGGTCGGCCACGACGGCGTGATCCTGCACACCGCCGACGGCGGTGAGAAATGGGAGCTGCAACTCTCCGGCCGCACGGCGAACGACCTGCTGATCGCGGCGATGGAGCGCAAGGTCGCGGCGGAGCCGGCATCGGAGGACGCAAAGAAGCTGCTGGCCGAAGCGCAGCGTTACAAGGAACAGGGTGCCGACAAGCCGTTCCTCGACGTCTGGTTCGCCGACGCGCAAAACGGCTATGCCGTCGGCGCGTACAACCTGATCGTTCGCACGCGCGACGGCGGCAAGACGTGGGAGTCCTGGTTCGACCGGACCGACAACCCGAAATTCTTCAACCTCTACGCGATCCGCCCGGCGGCCGGCGAGCTGTTCATCGCCGGCGAAGGCGGCCTGGTGCTGAAGCTCGACGGCGCGGCGCAGCGATTCCGCGCGTTGACGGTCCCCTACAACGGCAGCTTTTTCGGCGTGACCGACGCCGGATCTGCGGTCGTCGTCTTCGGCCTGCGCGGTAACGTCTACCGCAGCGACGACCGCGGCGCGACGTGGACCAAGGTCGACGCCGGACTGCCGGCGTCGATCGTCGGCGCAACACGCACCGCGGAGGGGACCACGCTGCTCGCCGATGTCGGCGGCCGCGTCGCGGCCACATCCGATGGCGGCCGTACGTTCGGCAAGGTGGCGCTTTCCGCGACGATGCCGCTCACCGGAATCGCCGATGCGGGCGGGGGCAAGCTTGCGGTCGTCGGGCCGCGCGGTGCCGCGGTCTCGGCGATGACTCCGCGCTGACCCGTGCGCTCCCGCAAGGACGATTGACATGGCCGCGGTCACGATCGAAACCGAACAGATGCCGGTGGTCCGCGATCTCGCGGACTTCGACCGCAAGTCGGGCAACCGGCTCGAACGGCTGGTGTTCAACAACCGGCTGGCGATGGTGATCGTCTGCGCGCTCGTCACGCTGGTGCTCGCGTTATGTCGCGGCGACGCGGCTCACGCTGAACGCGAGCTTCGAGAAGATGATTCCGCAGAGCCAGCCGTACATCAAGAACTACCTGACGTACCAGAAGGACCTGCGCGGCCTGGGCAACGCGATCCGCGTCGTGGTCGAGAACACCGATGGCGACATCTTCGACCCGCGCTACCTGGAAGCGCTGAAGCAGATCAGCGACGAGCTGATCCTCACTCCCGGCGTCGACCGCGCCTGGGTCAAGTCGCTGTGGACGCCGGCGGTGCGCTGGACCGAGGTGACCGAGGAGGGCTTCCGCGGCGGCGCGGTGATGCCGGATTCGTACAACGGCTCGCCGCAGAGCGTCGAGCAGTTGAAGCAGAACATCGCGCGCTCGGGAATCGTCGGCAGCCTGGTCGCCAACGATTTCAAGTCGAGCATGATCTTCGTGCCGCTGCTCGACACGGAGCCCGGCACCGGCAAGCGCATCGACTACCACGGCTTCTCGAAGGTGCTGGAGGAGAAGATCCGCGCCAAGTACGAGCTTGCGCAGAACCTCGAGCAGGTGCGCGCGAAAGGGAGACGCCGCAGGTCAAGGTCCACGTGATCGGCTTCGCGAAGCTGATCGGCGAGCTGCTCGACGGGCTGCTCAAGGTGATGGCGTTCTTCGCCGTCGCGGCGCTCATCGCCACCGCCATCATCTACGCCTACACGCGCTGCGTGCGCAGCACCGCGCTGGTCATCGCATGCTCGCTGGTCGCGGTCGTGTGGCAGCTGGGCCTGGTGGCGCTCTTCGGCTTCGAGCTCGATCCCTTCTCGATCCTCGTGCCGTTCCTGGTGTTCGCGATCGGCGTGTCGCACGGCGCGCAGAAGATGAACGGCATCATGCAGGACATCGGCCGCGGCACGCGTCAAGCTGGTCGCCGCGCGCTACACGTTCCGGCGGCTGTTCCTGGCCGGGCTGACCGCGCTGCTCGCGGACGCGGTGGGCTTCGCCGTGCTGATGGTCATCGACATTCCGGTGATCCGCGATCTCGCGCTGACCGCGAGCATCGGCGTCGCGGTGCTCATCTTCACCAATCTGCTGCTGTTGCCGGTGCTGCTGTCCTACACCGGCGTCAGCGCGCAAGGCGGCCGAGCGCAGCCTGAAGCGAGGAGAAGGAAGAAACCCGCGGCAAGGGCCTGGGCAAGCTGTGGGCGTTCCTCGACCGCTTCACGACGCGCAACTGGGCGATCGGCGCGATCGCCGTGTCGGTGGCGCTGGCGGCGGCGGGCCTCGCCGTCTCCCAGCGGCTCAAGATCGGCGACCTCGATCCCGGCGCGCCGGAGCTGCGAGCCGAGTTCGCGCTACAACCAGGACAACGCCTACATCACCGCGCACTACGCGCTGTCCTCGGACCAGTTCGCGCTGATCGTGAAGACGGGCAAGGAAGGCTGCCTCAAATACGAGACGCTGGTCGACGCCGACCGGCTGGCATGGGCGCTGCGGCAAGTACCCGGCGTACAGACGACGGTCTCGCTGGCCGACGCCGCGCGGCAGATCACCGCCGGCTCGTTCGAGGGCAATCCGAAGTGGCTCACGCTCAACCGCAACCAGGACGTGCTGAACTACGCGGCGCAGCAGGCTTCGGTCAACAATCCCGACCTCTTCAACACCGAGTGCTCGGTGATGCCGGTGATCGCGTATCTCGCCGACCACAAGGCGGAGACGCTCGCCCGCGTCGTGGACGCCGCTGCGGAGTTCGCGCGGACGCACGACGACAAGGATCGCGCGTTCCTGCTCGCCGCCGGCAGCGCCGGCATCGAGGCGGCGACCAACATCGTCGTCGAGCAGGCGAACCGCACGATGCTGCTCTACGTCTACGCGGCCGTGATCGTGCTGTGCCTGGTCACCTTCCGGAGCTGGCGCGCCGTCGTCGTGGCGGTGGTGCCGCTCGCGCTCACGTCGATCCTGTGCGAGGCGCTGATGGTCGTGCTGGGGATCGGCGTCAAGGTCGCGACGCTGCCGGTCATCGCGCTCGGCGTCGGGATCGGCGTCGACTATGCGCTCTACCTGCTTTCGGTTCAGCTCGCGCAGCAGCGCGCCGGACTTCCGCTGACCGAAGCGTACAAGAACGCCGTCCAGTTCACCGGCAAGGTGGTGGCGCTGGTCGGCGTCACGCTGGCCGCCGGCGTCATCACCTGGGCGTTCTCGCCGATCAAGTTCCAGGCCGACATGGGCATCCTGCTCACGTTCATGTTTCTCTGGAACATGCTGGGCGCGCTGGTGCTGATTCCCGCGCTCTCCTACTTCCTGCTGCCGACCAGGTCGATGCGCTGCGGCGGCAGGCACGCGCACGCTGATCGCCGACGACCGACTGAGGCAAGACCGATGGCGCTCCCACGGCTACACGATGACGACGCTTGCGTCAGTTCGTCGGACGCGAGATCGGCGTGTCCGGCTGGCATCGCGATCGACCAGCAAACAGATCGACGAGTTCGCCGACTGCACGGGCGACCGGCAGTGGATCCACGTCGACGTCGAGCGCGCGCGGCGAGAAAGCCCGTATGGCGGCACCGATCGCGCACGGCTATCTGACGCTGTCGCTTGCGGCGACGCTCGCGATCGAAGCCGGCGTGATTCCGAACGACGCCGGCGCGGCGCTCAACTACGGCCTCGACAAGGCGCGGTTCATCGCCCCGGTGACGTGCCGGCGCGCGAATCCGCAACCGCGTGACGCTGATCGGCGGCGGACGAGCAAAGCAGAACGGACGCGAGTTGCTCATCGCTACCGGAACACGATCGAGATCGAGGGCGAAGCGAAGCCCGCGCTCGATCGCCGACGCGCTCGCCATGCTGATGGTCACGCCGGCGGCATGACGGCCAGCAAGGCAAACGACGATGGCAACCACAATCGCTTCGCGCCGCACCGGAAACCGCAGCGACGATCCGGCTTCGGCGCGCGACGCGCCCGCCGGGACGCGATCGCCGAGCATGCGGCGCAGCACACGCTGGCGCGCAAATCCGCTGATCGGCGATGCGCCGCAGCGAGATTCGCGCGCGCCGCGGCAACGCTCGCCCGACGCACCTCGCCCGGCGAGCCGCGGATGCCGTCCGGCAATACGCAGTTCATCGCCGAGCTCGCGGGCGAGCTTGCGCGCATCCTGGCCGGACGTTCCGTGCTGGCGCCGGCGGCCAGCGACCGCCGCTTCGCCGACGCCGCATGGTCCGGCAACGCGGGGTACCAGCGACTTCTGCAGACCTACGCTGGCGCTCGGCGCCGCGCTCGACCGTAGCGTCGACGACGCGCAGCATGGACCCGTTGAACACGCGAGCGCGCGCGCTTCGTCGACGTCGCTGTTCGAGCGACGCGCTCGCGCCCACCAATTCCCTGGCCGAGCAACCCCGCGGCGCTGCGCAAGCTCGCCGACGACGAAGGGAACGAGCGTGCATGCGCGGCCTCGCCAACCTCGTCGACGACATCGCGAGCGGCACGCGGGCTGCCGAAACAGGTCGACCCGCGTCCGTTCACCGTTGGTCAGCAACGTCGCGTCGACGCCGGGCGCCGTCGTGTTCCGCAACGACCTGCTCGAGCTCATCCAGTACGCGCCGACGACGACCCGATGTTCATGAGCCGGCCGCTCGCTGATCGTTCCGCCGCAGATCAACAAGTTCTACGTGTTCGACCTCGACGCCGCAGAACAGCTTCGTGCAGCGCGGCGCTGCAGACCAGGTGTGCAGACCTACTGCGTGAGCTGGCGCAATCCGACGCGCGAAGAATGCGCAATGGGGCCTCGACGCCTACGTCGCAGGCGCTCGAGCAAGCGGCCGATGCCGCCCGCGAGATCTCCGGGTCTCCCGATCTCAACGTCTTCGGCGCCTGTTCGGGCGGCATCACGCTTTGCGCGTGGCTCGGCTATCTCGCCGCGACGCGCGCGCGCGCACGTGCACTCCGTCACCCTCGCCGTGTGCGTGCTCGACACGGCCGCGCTCAGCGAAGGCACCGCGGGCCTGTTCGTCACGCCCGCCACGATCAAGGCCGCGCAGGCGGCGTCGCGCAAGCGCGGGGTCGTGGAAGGAACGGACCTCGCGCGCATGTTCGCGTGGATGCGGCCCAACGACCTCGTGTGGAACTACGTCGTCAACAACTACCTGCTCGGCAACGAGCCGCCGGCGAACGAGATCCTCTACTGGAACAACGACACGACGCGGCTGCCGGCGCAGCTCCACGCGGATTTCCTCGACCTCTTCAGCGCGAACGCGCTCGTGCGGCCGCGCAGGCCTCGCCGTCCGCGGCCGCAAGATCGACCTGTCGAAGCTCGGCATCGATGCGTACGTCGTCGGCGGCCTCGCCGATCACATCACGCCGTGGCAGGGCGTCTATCGCACCGCGCAGCTCGTGGGCGGCCGGCGGGCGACGTTCGTGCTGTCCAACGGAGGCCACATCCAGAGCCTCGTGAACCCGCCGGGCAACAAGCGCTCGTGGTTCACGGCCGGCCCGGCGCGCGTGGCGGTCGCCGATCGCTGGACTGCGCGGCGCGAGAAGCAGGAAGGCACCTGGTGGCCGCACTGGCACGCGTGGCTGCGTACGCGCTCCGGTCCGAAGCATGCCGCGCCCGCCGCGCTCGGCAGCGAGCGCCACCGCCGCTTCGCCGCGGCGCCCGGCACTTACGTCGCTGGAAGTGAAGGCGCGATCGAGCCGCGACCCGCGACCCGCCGCCACGCCGCCATGCGCATCGCGCACGCGCAGCATCGGCCGCCACCGCATACGCTACGGGATTCGCGCCGGCGACCCCGCGCGCACGCCGCTGCTGTTGCTGAACGGCCTCGGCGCCAACATCGAGCTCG